>MJGMD1__coassemble_1832_pt1 | contig 79765 bp, 63 predicted proteins | sample MJGMD1__metabat2_low_PE_026 | metagenome-assembled genome bin MJGMD1 | reverse complement strand
GTGGTGAGCACCGATGTCCCGGACGAGGTCAAGGGTCGCGCCATCGTCGCGGAGAAGCTCGACATGATTCCGGTCGAGTGTGTGGCGCGCGGATATCTCACCGGTTCGGGCTGGGCTGAATACCAGGAAACGGGGTCGGTCACCGGGATCGCCCTTCCCGAGGGGCTTCACGATGGTTCCCGGCTGCCCGAGCCGATCTTCACCCCCGCTACCAAGGCTCCCGTGGGGGAGCATGACGAGAATGTCAGCTTCGACACGATGTGTCGCAATGTGGGGCGTGAGGCGGGTGTCGCCATCCGCGATCTCACGCTTCGTCTGTATTCAAAGGCAGAGGAGATCGCTCGTGAGCGCGGGATCGTGCTGGCGGACACGAAGTTCGAGTTCGGACGCCGGCCCGATGGTGTGATCGTGCTCGGTGATGAGGTGCTCACGCCGGATTCATCGCGATTCTGGGATGCGGACGCCTATGAGGCGGGCCGACTGGACAGTTTCGACAAGCAGTATCTGCGGGATTGGCTTACGAAGGAATCGGGGTGGAAGCGCAGCAGTGGGCAGCGTCCGCCGCGGTTGCCCGAGCGCATCGTGAATGCCACCCGGGATCGCTACCTCGAGGCTTTTGAGCGTCTGACCGGCGCGCCGCTTTCCCTGTGATTCGGAAGGCCCTCGTGATGTCGGTCCGGAACGCTGCGGTGCCGAGGTTTTAGACGTGTATGGCGGCTCTGGTGCGGCAGGATAAGCTGTGCGCATGGCCCGTGTAGTTGTGGACGTCATGCCGAAGCCCGAGATTCTCGACCCGCAGGGAAAGGCCATCACCGGCTCACTCTCCCGGATGGGATTTGACGGGCTCAGCGTCCGCCAGGGCAAGCGCTTCGAGATCGAGGTTGACGGTGGTGTCACCGAGGAACGCCTCGTCCAGGTGAAGCAAGCAGCCGAGAAGCTGCTGGCCAACACCGTGATTGAAAGCTTCACCGTTCATATCGAGGACAACTGAGGTGACTTCTCGTATTGGGGTTGTGACATTCCCCGGCACGCTTGACGATCATGATGCGCTGCGCGCTGTGGAGCAATGCGGTGGCGAGGCAGTGAGCCTATGGCACGCCTCCGACTCACTCAATGGTGTTGACGCCGTGATCCTGCCCGGTGGGTTCAGCTACGGCGATTATCTGCGCTGCGGAGCGATTGCGAGCTTCGCCCCGGTGATGGACGCGGTGGTCGATGCGGCCAACAAGGGCATGCCCGTCCTGGGTATCTGCAATGGATTCCAGATTCTGTGCGAATCACATCTCCTGCCCGGTGCGCTGATGCGCAACGAGAAGATGAAATTCGTGTGCCGCGAGCAGCGACTTCGCGTCGAGGTCACCGACACCACATGGACCTGCGCCTTCGCCCCCTTCGAGGAGATCTCGATCGTGTTGAAGAACGGCGAGGGGAATTACATCGCTGACGACGAGACCCTCAAGATGTTGCGCGACAACAACCAGGTGGTCTTTCGTTATCTGGACAATCCGAATGGTTCCAGCGATGACATCGCCGGCATCACCAATGATCGCGGCAATGTGGTGGGACTCATGCCCCACCCCGAGCACAATATTGACCGTCTGACCTCCGGTTCCACCGATGGGCGCGGTTTCTTTGACTCGGTGCTGAAGTTCCTGAGCGCCCGCGTGTGATCCCCGGGAGGGGCCTCATGGCGCCACTGAGCAGCCGCTGTGGAGAATTCGGAAGAGCCTGACGGGTCCTCGACGCTCCATGGTTCGCTCGGTTGGCTGAAAGATGCCGGGCTGTTACGGCCTGCGTCGACATGTGGTTAATGGCTCGAGCTGAGCTTGGTGTGTGTTGCAGGTCATGAGCGTAATGTCATGACTCGCAATAGCTGGCGGCTCGGAATGCGTACAGTCCGCGTCAGCCGCCTAGGCATACTGACGTGCTGCTCTCCGAATCTCATCTGCGTAGTTGTAAATATCCTGGACGCGTTCGATCGGGTGGCGTGTTTCGGTCTTGTCCTCATCGAGGTCGGTGAAGAATTCCCATGTCTTGCCATTGGTGAGGACGCTGATGCGTGCGCTTGATACATGAAAATATCGGAAGAGCTGGGAAGCGTCGTTGAGGCTTAGCGGTTCGTCGATGCGCTTGCACTCGATCAGTATTTGTACCTCACCGTTGCGGCGAATGGCGTAGTCGATCTTCTCGCCTCGCTTGGTCCCGACGTCGGTGGTGAACTCTGGTGTCACTTGAGTGGGGTCGAATACGTCATAGCCGAGCACCTGCGACATGAATGGCATGATGATCGCGTTCTTGGTCGCCTCTTCGGTATCCAAGGTGTGCCCGTAATCGGCAATACGACTCGCGATGTCTTCGAGTGCATCTTCAAAATTCATTGGAATTGGCTCCCTACTGGCGGTGCGATCGACGTTGGCTCGCTGTCGGTCGAGGTGACGACAACAATTCATCCGACGACGACCCGGCTGAAGAAAAACCCCAGATCGGTTGCGTTTACCGAGTTAGCGGCGACCGCAGTGATTGTGCCGGGGAGGGGTAGCGGCAGGCGGGGATTCTGCGCTCGCGGCCAGCACGGCGATACGACACGGATCCCTGGCTGTCCGCCACAAGCCCTCCGTTTTCACTGGTGCGTGAGCGCGGGTATCGTCGCACGAGGCCCGCCAAGGACGTCCGCGCCACCCCCACCAAGCGATCGTCTGCTCATCGGCGGACCGCATCGTCAAGTGTGGAAAAGAAGTGCATGAAGCGTGACCAGCGCGCAGCAAGACACGAATAGTTCGCTCGGCCTACTTGAAAGGCAGGGCATCCAAGGCTCCCTCAAATGGGGCTTTCTGGCCGTGATGATCTTCATGGCCGGCAACTCACTCGAGTTGGGATTCATCTCCCCATTCCTCCAGGACAGGGGACTGTCCGCCAGCCAGGTGAGCGTGATGCTCACCGTCTACGGTGCCGTTGTAGCCATCGCATCATGGCTGTCCGGAGCCCTGGCTGATTCCTGGCGTCCGCGACGCGTGATGCTCACCGGCTTCGTCCTGTGGCTCATCTTCGAGGTCATCTTCCTCGCCGGAGGCGTGGCCACCGGCAGCTATCTGGTGATGATCATTTCCTATGCATTACGTGGCGTGGGATATCCCCTATTCGCCTACGGCTTCCTCGTGTGGATCACCATGGCGACCCCGGAGGAACGCTTGGGCCGGGCAACCGGCTGGTTCTGGTTCTCGGTTGCCCTGGGGCAGGGCGTCATCGCCGGATATGTCCCGTCGCTGCTCATCCCGGTGATCGGTGAGGTCACCACCCTGTGGCTGTCGGTGGCCTTCGTCATCGTCGGCGGTGTGATGGCCCTGCTGTTGCTCAAGCCCGAGAACACCGAGGGCCACGAACAACGTCCCAGCGCGGCAGAGACCATCGCTGGCCTCGCCCGCAGCGCCACCATCGTCGTGCATCGTCCGAAGATCGCCATCGGTGGCGTGGTGAGAATCATCAACCAGATCGCCTACTTCGCCTTTCCGGCCTTCTTCTCGTATTACATGATCAAGAGCGTTGGGTTCACCACGTCGAATTGGCAGATCGTGTGGGCATTGCTCAACCTCGCCAATGTGTTCGCATCACTGGTGATGGGCTATGTGGGCGACAAGATCGGCCGCATCAAGACCACGGCGTGGATCGGTGGCTTGGGCTGCGCGATCACCGTATTCGCCATGTACTATGGCTCGGTGCTGTTCGGCACGAATCTGCTCGCGGCCATCATCCCGGCCATGCTGTTCGGCATCACCCTGGGCGCCTATGTGCCGCTGTCGGCGATCATGCCCACCCTGGCTCCCGATCAGAAGGGTTCGGCCGTGGCCATCCTGAACCTTGGCGCGGGCCTGTCGAACTTCGCTGGCCCGCTCGTGGTCACCCTGTTCCTGGGCAGCGTCGGCGTCGCCGGCGTGGTCTGGATCCTCGTGGGGCTCTATGTGGTGTCGTTCGTGCTCACCTTCTTCCTGCGTCCGAGTAAGAAGCAGCAACAGGCGGAAAGCGCTGCCGCGTAGTCGCTCGGTATTTCACCGAGACCCATGACGGTGAGAGCCGCTCCGATGTGGAGTGGCTCTCACCGCATCCTCGCGCCGGCGCATTCCGAAAGCACACAGGCCCTGATGGATCGCAGGCCCCGCAGTCGTCAGCGCTTGCTTCTGGCCAGCTCCGAAGATCCCGCCGCCGGCGTTCGCTCCTCAGCCGGGCCGAACGCATCGCCGACGATGTGGCCGGGCGCCTGAATCTCACACGTCCGGCCACACCGGGGTTGCTCAGTTCAGAACCGACAGAGTCGTCACCTTGTAGGTGGCGGTCTTCAGCGCTGCAGCCTTGTCGGAGCTGACGAACTGGAAGGCCGGCTTCTGCGTGCTCTGGCCTGCGGCGAGATCAGTGACATACAGGGAGTCGGTGGCCACCTGTGAACCGTCCGGGGCGGATGCCGTGACCGTGATGGAGTAACTGTGCTGCTTCTGCGTGATATTCGTCACAGTGGTGGGCAGCGATGTGGTGTACCCATCGGCGGCGACCGTGAAGGTGCCGAATTCCACGGTGACATCAGTCTTCAAGAGCTGTTCGGTGTTGTCGCCGGAAATATTGCCCAGGGCAGAGCTCGCCGAGGCAGCTGCGCTGTTGATGCTCTCGACGGCACTCTTGGTGGCGCCAAAGACGCTCACCATCATGACGGTGGCCAGGATCACCGCGCCGGCCCCCAGCGCAGTCGCGGCGATCGCCTTACCGCCATGCTTCTTGATGATCCCGATAATGCCGAAAATCAGTGCGAGAACGCCCAGCGGGATTCCCACCGGCGCGCCGATGAGCGGGATGAAGGCGAAGACCACCGCGATGATGCCCAGCACGAGGCCTGCCGTCGTCAGCCCCGATTTTGCAGCGTTGTTCGGTGACGGCTGAGGAGGCATCAGCGGTGGCTGCCTGCCGGGCTGCTGGGGCCCATACGGCGGGATGTTGCCCTGATAGGGCGGCACATTGTCTGGCTGGGGCGAGTATGGGGGAATTGGTGGGTTGGTGGTCATGTCGCTTCCTTCGCTCAATACGAGGTGGATGTCTTGTGCGACAGACGCTAACTGCCACCACTGACAGTTTTGGTGGCAGCAGAACTGATCCGACTGCTGGACGTGGTCTGGTTGTGACACATCAAGCGGGCCTCCCCAGGAGGGAGGCCCGCTTGATGCTCATCGATATGGCGTGGCGTATCAATTGGCAAAGGCATGCCAGCCGGAATGCATCACGAATAGATGCTCGCCGAGGACACCTTGAAGGTTGCGGCCTTCAGCGGCTCGACCTTGCTGGGGTCAACGAAGCTGAAGACAGTCTGTGACGTGGACTGGCCGGGCTCAAGATCATCAACTGAGATGGAATCAGTGTCCACCTGGCTACCGTCCTTGCCTGTTGCCGCGATGGTCAGACTGAGGCTCAGTTTTTGTGAACTGATGTTCTTGATAGTCACGGGGAGCGAGGTCGTATAGCCATCATCGGAGGCGCTGAAGGTCCCAAAGGAGACTGAAAGATAATTGTTCAGGACCTCGTCGGTGTTCTCCTCGTCGATGCCTTCGGAGGCCGGGTTCGCCGCTGCCGAATTCTCTGCCTGGGTCGAGGCGTTGTTTGCCGATGCGGCGATCACTCCGGCTTCCACCGTAGACCTCAGGGCGGGATACACGGCGGCGAACATGACAATTGCCACAATGATGGCCACGCCACCCAAGATGGTGGAAGCGATGGCCTTTGGGCCATGCTTCTTTCGGATGCCCAGAATCCCCAGAATCAGGGCCACGATCCCGAGCGGGATGGCAAGCGGGGCGCCAATCACGGGGGCAAGGGCGGAGACGACGCCGATGATTCCCAGAACCAGCCCCACGGTTGAGGCAGTGGTCTTCCCCGGACCCTGCGGTGGGCCAGGGTATTGATATGCGGGCGTGCCGAACTGAGGCGGCTGACCACTACCTGGGGTATTTGACTCGTCGACAAGACTCGGAGGATCCATATATGGGCGCTGCGGTGGCTGCTGAGCGAAATTAGGGGGCTCTGCGCCTCCTTCATCCGACTGCGGCGGGTACGGCGGATATGGAGGAGGATTCGTGCTCATGGGTCTCCTTAGTGGGGGGTGATCTCGACAAGAATCTAGTCTTCCCGTCATCACGGTTCGATCCGGTTGGCATGGGGATGTGGCGAGCCCCCCGGGGAGGGGGCGAATGCTGTGGCGGTAACGGCTATGAATGAGTGTGGTGTGGGTCTGTGACTTGTGGATGGGCGCTAGTGGTGGTCGGAATGCCAATCCGAAGAGCACGTTGAGCTAAGTCTCGGTCAGCTGCTGCGTGGGCAATTCTGGTGCGGGAGAAATGAGGAGACGCCGGGATTGGCGCCGACCCCTTCAGGCCGAGATTGCCGGGACAAGCGTTAGGTCTGCGGTGGTGCTCAACAATGTGGCATCCGGATCGGGGTCTCGTGCCAGGCAATCATCGTGTCGATGATGCCTTTGCAGGGGGCCGTGTTTGAGGCCAAAGCTTCGGCGCGGCATGACGTCCACATGCCACTGCTCGTGCGATCTTCATGCAACATCTCGTGCGTCATCTGGCACAGATTGGGTTCCTCTGTGACGCGCCGCGAGACGTGAAAAGCCCCTCCGGCTAGGTATTTCGCCCTGCCGGAGGGGCTCTACAGATTGTGCGCGAGAGAGGAGTTGAACCTCCACGCCCTAAACGGGCACTGGCACCTGAAGCCAGCGCGTCTGCCATTCCGCCACTCGCGCATGCTGTAATTAAACAGCTCCGAAAGACTAGCACGCAGTGCGCGGGAAGGGCCAACCAGAATGCCAGTTCGGCCCCAGCCCGGGCGGCCTCCCTCGACCGCCTATTCGGGGCTCTCCGGATGGTCAAACACGACGCCGGCCACGCAACTGGGGCAGTCTGGTGCCGTGGGTGACATCTTCGCGGGGATCGTCGGGTTAGGTATCGCGGGCTTCGACCCTCTCGGTGCTCTTGCCCTGATCGCAGCGATGGCCTTGGGTGCGCGGCGTCGGGCAATAGCGGGCCTGGTCATCGTCACCATAGCCACCACCGTCGTCATTGGCTTCGTGCTGTCGAGCACCCTCGGCACCTGGGCCATCGCCCAGCTTCATCGATTGCACGACCCGGGGCATATCGTCTGGGGAGCGCTGGTGCTCCTTGCGGGCATTGGCTTAGCCGTGTGGGGGACGATTCGCCTGCGCCGCGCACCCGTCGTCAAGAAGGATGAGCCCACGAGATCTGGGCGATCGGTCAAGGCCCTGGTGCTGATCGGTATCGGCGTGGGCCTGTCCGCATTGATCGATCCGGCCTTCTACGGATTGCTCGTCGTCGCGGGAACAATGCCTACATGGCCACTGCGCCTGGCTGGCGTGCTGACCTGGAGTTGCCTCAGCCAAGTTGCACTTCTAGCGCTCAGCGGAGCCGTCTTCGCGGGTGCCTTCGGCCCGGTGCACCGCTTCATCACCAGCTGCCGCGAACGGTGGGGCGCAGCCGCGTCACGGGCGGCCTCGTGGGTCCTCATCGTGGTTTGCGTGGTGATCATCCTCGAGGGAATCCTTGAGATTCATGGCCGTTGGTGGTTGCCCTGATCCTCGTTCTGGGGATCGTCCACACCACGGCTATCATTCACCCCACGGCGCCTGCGGGCCGCCATCACGGGCTGCTGCGGTGCTCCCGCCTCGCGGAGCGCCGTCTTCCGGCGGCGTGCACGCCGCCCGGCTCTTATGCTGGCGAACACCAGGACGCCCGCCACGACGATGGCGGCGCCGATGAGCGCACCAACGCCCAGGGTGAGGCCGGTCTTGGCCGGAGCCTGGTGCACCTCGCTATGGGGCAGGGTGGCCAGTTTGGCATCAATCGCCGCGAGAGTATTCGGCAGATTCGAGGGGGTATAGCTGCCGTGTGTCTGGGATCCGGCGGCACGTTCCTGCGATAGCGAGCTCTGCCCGGTCATGATTCTCGACAGCGCGCCCGCAGAGTCACAGACCGGGTCGTTCTTCATGCACGCCGAATAGCTAATAGGGGCATCAGTGCCGGGGACGGTGGCGTGCAGGGCGTCCATGGCGTCGTCGAGCTGCCGGTTGTCGACCGTCCCATTGAACATGGCGAAGAGCGCCGTGAGCAGCTGCTTCATCTGGGCGCTCTTGTCCTGGCCGGCCGTCCCCGATGATGCTGCGCGCAGATAGTAAAGGGCAGTCGACAGCCCATAGGAGCGGTTCGCGGCAGTGCCGTCGAGTTCGCTCACATTCTGCCCGGCATATTGCATCGGATTACCGAGCATGACCGCACCCAGCAGATTCGCGTCAAGATTGTGAGAGCCGAGCGCCCGCGTCACCACCTCAGCCCCCTGACTGAAACCGGCGACGAGCAGCTTCTCGGAGGGGCATCGTTTGGCCTCGGCCACCGCCAGTCGCTGTAACTCGGCTGAGCCCTTGTCCACCGAATCCTCATAGGCCGGGGCAGACGCTGATGCGTCTGGCAGCACCATCTGCTCAATGGCATTGGCATCCATGTCGTCAAGCGAGACAGCTGGATAGTCCAGATACACCTGGGCCAGCTTCAGATCGGGGCGCGCCTTCGCTGTCCGCGAGGCCAATTCCTGCTCAAGCGGACCGATCGTATTGCCATAGGGCGCGGCCTCACCCGAGCCACGGGCACCCACGAACAACACTTGGGCACAGTCTTGTTGCTTTGCCTTGGTCGACGCCAAGGGCTGTGAGCCCGACCAACCATCATCTGCGCTGGCCGGCACCGCCGCCGTCAGCGTCGAAGCGACGACAACCATGAGCGCCAGCACCATGGTGACGATTGAGGCAGGCCGCGTCGCACGACCTTGGAGGCGAAAGATCACGGGGCTCACGCTACTGCGACCGGCTCGATCGCCTTATCGACGCCCGCGATGCATGGCAGCCTGGTTCTGCTGCCCGGTAGGAGCACCGTCTGAGGGCCGGCCTGCGGCAATGCAGGTCAGACGGTATTCGAGTGTGAGTGCCAGCGACGGCAGCCGAGCTGATTGACCGGTGGCGCTGGTGCGCGGGGCGGCCGAGATGGGCGACAAGCCGGGCTCGCGTCGAAAGCCCTAGTCGCATTTGGCGCGGCGGGAATCCGCATTCATTGTGCCGCTGTGCAGCCCAAACGCGCACAGCGGCAAGCTATCCGTCCCGGGCCCTAAATCGTGGAGGTGAAGACCGGCACCAGCTCAGCAGAGTCAAGGGCATGCTTCTTGAGCAGTTCTTCCACCTGGGCCGGGGTCGCCCCCTCGGGAAGCTCGGGGGCAACGACATCAAGCGCCCAGATCGTGAAGATATAGCGGTGGGTCTGGCCATGGGGCGGATTCGGACCGCCATAGCCCCGATAGCCATAGTCGTTGGTCAGCTCCACAGTGCCCTTCGGCAGCGGCTCGCCGCCCCGGGTGCTGGTCAGGCCGGCCGGCAGATTGAGCGCGATCCAATGCCAGAAGCCCCCCTCGAGCGGCGCATCGGGATCCCAGCAGGTAAGCGCGAGACCCACGGTGCCGTCCGGAACGCCGTCCCAACTGAACTGGGGGACAATATTGCGGCCACCGGCACCGGACTCGGCATAGACAAGGGGAATCTCCTCGCCCTGCTTCAGATCATCGCTGAACAACCTCATCGCAGCCTCCAGTCAGTCGTTGACTGCAGAGTCTATCCGCCAGCAGGCCCGTCCTGACGCCCGAATCCCACCACATGCACCACCAGATCGTTGGCCTCGTCACTGGCATCAAGGTCAACCGTCGCGCTGATCGCCCAATCGTGGTCGCCCTCGGGATCAGAGATGATCTGCCGCACCTTCCAGACACGCGTGGAATCGTCGATATCGAGGAATTGCGGTCCGCGCGCCGCTGGCCCGGTGAGGATCTCGTCGTGGTCATCCCAGTATTCGCCCAGAGCGGAGTCCCAGTCGTTGTAGGTGAACGACGAATTCGGGTCCGTCGAGTTGAGGGATGCCAGGGCGGTGACATCGTCGTCGGCCGCCAGCTGGACGCGCCGGAACATCGCATTGCGCACCAGCACCCGGAACGCCGCCCTGTTGGAGGTGAGCGTGCGAGTGGAGTTTTGCCCACTCGGCGTTGCCGGGGCACTGTCCCCATCATCAACGTCGTCACCGAGTCTGGTCCACTCGTCAAGCAGCGATGAATCGGTCATCCGCACGATCTCGCCGAGCCAGATCAACAATTCGTCGAACTCGGGGGTGCGTGCCGCCAGCGGAACAGTCTGACGCAGCGCACGGTATGCGTCGGACAGATAGCGCAATACCGTGCCCTCGGCGCGCTGCACCTTGTAGAAGGCGCAGTATTCGCCGAAGGTCATCGCGCGTTCGTACATATCGCGAACCACTGACTTGGGGTGCAATCCCCACTCGACCAGCCACGGACGACTTGCCGTGAACGCCGTGAACGCGGCGTCCAATTCCTCAGCCATCGGGGTGGGATAGCTGACCTCGTCGAGGGCGGCCATGCGTTCCTCATAGTCGAGGCCATCTGCCTTCATCTCGGCGATCGCCTCGCCCCGTTCCTTGGACTCCTGGGCACGCAGGATGGGTCGGGGATTCTCCAGCGTCGCCTCGATCACGCTCACCACGCCGAGCGGGTAGTCCTCGGCCTCGGGGTCGAGCAGCTCCAGCGCCACCATCGCAAAGGCGCTCAGCGGTTGGTTCAGCGCGAAGTCGTCCTGCAGTTCGTCGCTGAGATCGTAGAGACGGCCTCCTGGCGTGGGCTTCTCCCGGCGCACGATCACGCCGGATTCCACCATGGAGCGGGTCAGCTGCACGGCGCGGTGTAACAGCCGCACGCGAATCATGCGATCGCTCACCGCAGCGTCGATGATGTGGATCAGCGCGGTGGCGGTGTCCTGATCGCGGGAAAGCAGATTGAGCAGCATCGCGTGGGTCACTCTCATCCGCGCGTGCAGCGTCTCCGGCGTCGACTCGATCAGCTTGGTGAACGTCGCCTCGGTGAAATTGATGAAGCCCTCCGGCGGCTTCTTGTGGCGCACGCTTTTCTTCTTGCGTTCGTTATTGGCAAATTTCTTCGCGATGCGGTCGTTCTCCACCTGGTATTCGGGAGCCTGGGCCACCACATAACCGATCGTGTCAAAGCCGGCGCGCCCGGCGCGCCCGGCGATCTGGTGGAACTCCCGGCTGCGAAGAAGCCTTTGGCGGCGTCCATCGAATTTACTCAGACCGGTGAACAACACCGTGTGAATCGGCACATTGATGCCGACACCGAGGGTGTCGGTGCCGCAGATCACCGTAAGCAGACCCTGCTGGGCGAGCTGTTCTACCAGGCGTCGGTATTTCGGCAGCATCCCCGCGTGGTGCACGCCAATGCCGTGGCGCAGCATCTTGGACAGGGTGGCGCCGAATCCGGGAGCGAACCGGAAGCCGCCGATCGCCTCCACGATTTTTCGGCGATGGTCGGTGTCGATGAGCTTTGTGCTCATCAACGCCTGGGCCTGCTCGGTGGCCGCGCCCTGCGAGGGATGCACGATATAGACCGGCGACTGGCCGGTGCTGACCAGCTCGGAGATCGTCTCGTGCAGGGGGGTCAGGGCCCAGTGATAGGTGAGTGGGACGGGCCGTTCCGCCCCGCCGATCACCTCGGTTTCGCGGGTGGTCCAGCCGCTGAGCTGCTTTTGAAGATCGGAGACATCACCCAGGGTGGCGCTCATGATCACGAATTGGCACTGCGGCAGCTCGGAGAGTCCCACCTGCCACGCCCAGCCGCGGTCGGGGTCGGCGATGAAGTGGAATTCATCCATGATCACCAGGTCGACGTCGGCGTCCTTGCCCTCACGCAGCGCGATGTTCGCCAGGATCTCGGCGGTGCAGCAGATGATCGGCGCCTCGGGATTCACCGACGCGTCGCCGGTGACCATGCCCACCTGGTCGGCTCCGAAGATCTCAACGAGTGCGAAGAACTTCTCATTGACCAGGGCCTTGATGGGGGCCGTGTAGTAGCTGCGGCTGCGCTGCGACATGGCCACGAAATGCGCGGCGGTCGCGATCAGAGATTTCCCCGATCCGGTGGGGGTGGTGATGATCTCATTGGCTCCGGTGAGCAGTCCGAGCAGCGCATCGGATTGATGCGGATACATCGTCAGGCCCTGGCTGTGGGTCCAGTCGTCGAAAGCCTTGAACAGGGCATCGGCGTCGTGGGCGTCCTGGCCGGTGGGTAGCAGCTCGGTGAGCGTCGTGGTGGTCATGATGTGCCTATTCTCCCAGCCCTGATTGTCGCCGTCATGCCGGGAGACGACGGTGGGGCGAGCCACGGCAACGCTGGGGACCAGCGGCACATAGTGCAGGGCGGCCCCATGGTGACGAGCGTCTGCAGGCATGATGGTGCACGTGACTAGTCCTGCGACCAGGGTGGAGCTGCCGAGCGCGCTGACTGAGGGGCGCGGCGTCGTCTTGCTCCCCGATGCCGATCAGAGCGCGCTCATGCCGGTCATGGAGGTTCTGGTCCAGGAAGGAATTGGCACGCTCGCACTGCCCAGTCCGAGCGCCGAGCAGAGCACTGCGGCGACGAAGAAGGCCCTCGACGCCGCAGGGCTCGCCGCGCTGAGCGGCATGTACTCCTTCCGCGCGAGCATCGGGATGCATGGGGTGCACACCCTTGATGATGCGCACGCGGCAATCGCAGGGGGAGCGACGCTTGCCTTCTGCCGTTTTCCCGAGCGTGGTGTCATCGAGGAATTGCAGGCCGGGGGAGTCCCGGCGATCGTCAGTGCACTGACGCCGACGGAAGTCAATCAGGCCTGGCTCAGCAATGTGGCCGCGGTGCATGTGGAGCCTTCAGAGGTGTTCGGCACCGGGTACGCCCAGAGTCTGAGCGAACTCGTGCCGGAAGCCCTTCTGATCGCCATGGCACAGACCCCAGCGGCGGCGCAGGCGTGGCTGCGCGCAGGTGCGGTCGCGGTGAGCATGTCGAGGGCTCTGCTTTCCAGGGTCTTCCTCAGCCAGGACTATTCGGCCTTGCGGCAGCGGGTGGCGGAGATGGTCTCAGCCATCGGATCTTCCTGAGAATCTCTAAGGAAGCCTTCGAGAAGGCTCATTTGATCCGTGCTCTGAGTGGCCGTTTCGGGGCGTCTGAGGGCTCGGGTTCAGGCGTGACTAGACCGATGTGGATGGAAATCTGAGGAGAATCACCCCAGTTTGTAAGTTCTCTCAGCTTTCGTTTATAGTTTGAGAGGCAGCCGGTCTGGCCGCCACCGCGAAGACACTCTTTCGAAGCTAGTGAGGATGCTTGTGACTGCTCGTCGAGCTCTCGGCACCGATGACGTCGACCTCATCGTCGATAGGCACACCACTCCTCGCAGGGCCGCCGCGACGGTGCTCAGCGATGCTCCGGTCGAGTTCACTCGTCCTCGCCGGGTGGCGCTCCCCAGCATCGAAGAGGACGCGATCGTTCCCCTCGCCCGGTGCGTGTCTGCCCAGACGACGATGACCCTCCCGGTGATCAACGTCGACGCTGTGCATGCCGCCAAGTCGAGCGCGAAGTCGCGTCGGCGCATCTCGTTGCCCGCTGCGGCAGTGGCCCTCACCTCAGCAATCGGACTCGGCGCGACGCTGCTGCCGCAGACCGTCTCAGCAACCCCGACCACTCGGACCGATGCCACCCAGGCCACGAGCGTCACCCGTGATGCGACGCGCAGCGCCGTCGTCACCACCGATCTCAGCGCCACCTCGACCTCAACCACGCCGAGCGCCGTTGCCGACAACTCCGCCAAAGAGCTGAACGATTCCTTTGCCTCGTTGGGAAAGAACGCGGCCCAGAAGCTGACGGCTGACCAGGCCGCCGCCGCAAAGCTCGCGGCCGAGCAGGCTGCTGCGGCAGCGAACGCCGCCAATGCGGCAAGCGCGGCACAGGAATCAGGCAAGGCCAACAAGACGACAGCGCAGCCCACTGCGGCCAGCAATGCTGCCGCCCAGGCTGCCGTGAACTTCGCGCTCAGCCAGGTTGGCAAGCCCTATGTCTGGGGTGCTTCGGGCCCCAGCGCCTATGACTGCTCGGGTCTCACCATGGCCGCCTACCGCGCCGCGGGGATCACGATCCCGCGCGTCACCTACGGCCAGATGGCTGCCGGCACCTCGGTGTCGCAGTCCGCGCTCATGCCCGGAGATCTCGTCTTCTTCTACGGCGGAGAGCATGTCGGCATCTATATCGGCAACGGACAAGTGGTTCACGCTGCCGACGTCGGCATTGGCGTCATCGTCAGCCAGGTGAGCTATATGCCCTTCGCCGGCGCCACGCGCGTCGCCTGATCAGGCCCCTCCTCGATCGGCCTTAGCCGAATGGACCCGGGTGGTCGCGTCTCGCGACACCCGGGTTTCCTGTCCCTGCGATGGATGCCTGTGCACACCCTAAACTGGCGTCATGAATTCACCGGTTGATCCTACGAGTACGCCTGCGTGGGCCGAGCTCGAGAACTTGCATCGCAGTCTTGACGTCGATTTTCGCAAGTGGTTTGCCGAGGAACCGAATCGGGCTCAGCAATATACGCTCCATGCCGGCGATCTGACCGTCGACCTGTCGAGGAATTATCTGAACTCGCAGGTGCGTGACACCCTGGTCTCACTGGCGGCGCAGGTCGATCTTGCCGGACGTCGCGATGCGATGTTCCGTGGCGATCGAATCAACACCACCGAAAACCGCTCCGTGCTGCATGTCGCCCTGAGGCTGCCGAAGGGCTCAGTGCTTGACGTCGACGGGGTCAATGTCGTTGATCAGGTGCACGAGGTGCTCGACCGGGAGACCGCCTTCGCCGAGGCGATCCGCAGCGGTGAACGTGGCGGGGTCACCGACAAGCCCTTCACCCATGTGGTGAATATCGGCATCGGTGGCTCTGACTTGGGCCCGGTGATGGTCTATGAGGCGCTCAAGCCCTACAAGCATGAGCGCATCGAATGTCGGTTCATCTCGAATATCGATCCGGCCGATATGTATGAGAAGACCCACGACCTTGACCCTGAGACCACGTTGTTTATCGTCGCCTCCAAGACCTTCACAACGCTTGAGACGATGACGAACGCCCGCATGGCCAAGAACTGGATCATCAACTCCCTGCAGTCGTCGGGTGCCATCGATCGCAGCGCGCAGGCGCGCGAGCGCGCCATCTCGCGTCATTTCGTCGCCGTGAGCACCAATGCTGAGCTGGTGAGCGAGTTCGGTATCGACACCGCCAATATGTTCGGCTTCTGGGATTGGGTTGGCGGCCGCTATTCGGTTGACTCCGCAGTGGGTCTGTCGGCTCTGATCGCGGTGGGTCCCGATAATTGGCAGGATTTCCTGGCTGGCTTCCTGGAGATCGACAAGCATTTCATGATCGCTCCGATCGCCGAGAATGTGCCGGCGATGATGGGCCTGCTCAATGTCTTCTACTCCAATTTCTATGACGCCCAGAGCCACGCGGTATTGCCATATTCGCAGTATCTGCATCGGTTCCCGGCATATCTGCAGCAGCTGACGATGGAGTCGAACGGCAAATCGACCCGTTGGGACGCCAGCCCGGTGACCACCAATACCGGTGAGGTGTTCTGGGGTGAGCCGGGCACTAATGGCCAGCACGCCTTCTACCAGCTGCTGCATCAGGGCACTCGCGTGATTCCGGCGGATTTCATCGGCTTCGCCCGACCGGCCCATGCCCTCACCGAGGCGGGAACCGATGTGCACGATCTGTTCATGTCCAATTTCTTCGCCCAGACACAGGCGCTGGCCTTCGGCAAGACTGCTGACGAGGTGCGCGCCGAGGGAACGCCCGAGGCGCTCGTGCCCGCACGGGTCTTCAGCGGGAATCGTCCCACCACGTCGATCCTCGCACCCGAGCTGTCGCCGAGAATCCTGGGCGAGCTGATCGCCCTCTACGAGCACATCACCTTTACCGAGGGATTGGTGTGGGGCATTGATTCCTTTGATCAGTGGGGGGTGGAGCTCGGCAAGACGCTCGCCAAGAACATCGCCCCGCTGTTGACTCAGGGTGATGAGGCTCTGGCAGCACAGGACTCGTCGACCCAGGGGCTCATCAGTGCCTACAAGGCCATGCGCGCCGGTGATCGCTGAGTGAGCTCATCGGCCCCTGACCAGCCGTCCCGACGTGCTCCTGCTCGCGTCGGGCGGCTGCTCGGGGCCGTCGTCGCCAGCCTCGTCGGGGTGACGATCGCTTCGAATGTGGCGGTGCACCTGCTGTCCTGGGGTCGTCGCCGGACTCCCGCGCAGCTGAGCGCCGCACGCAGGCCGGTCACGGTGATGGTGCTCGGTGCGGGTGTGCGCAGAAAGCGGGCGACTCCATATCTCGCGGCTCGACTCGATCTGGCGGCATGGCTGTGGCACGAGGGCGTTGTCGAAACGATTCTGCTGTCGGGGTGGGCTGAGACAAGGGTCGATCCTGACGCTGACGGCTACGACGAACCGGCAGTGATGGCCGCCTACCTCGTGGAACGGGCGGTGCCGGAATCTGCGCTGCTGCGCGACCCGAGGGGCCTTGACACCTGGACGAGCGCGGTGCGGGCCCGACGCGTCTGGGGTCTGAGCTCGCTGGTGGTGGTGACCCAGGCCTACCACCTGCCACGCGCCGTGGCCGCCGCCCGCCTCGCCGGAATTCGCGTGGTCGGCGTCGCCGACACCACCCGCGACCACAATGCCAAATGGTGGCGTTATCGTCTGCGGGAGATTCCGGCGTGCGTGAAGCTCATGGCCGAGTGGCTTCTGCGTCCGCGAGGAACCGTCCGACGAAACATTCCTGCCCCTAAGGGCACGACGGCAGGCGATTGACGGACATCGCAGCCGGGGCACATCACGCGCACCGCCGGATTGCTCTCGAAGAGCGCAGATGGCTCCGCGCGGCCCGCCGGCGCGGTGGGAAGCCGACAGCGCCGGGCGTCGCGGGTATCTTCGGGAGTCGAACCGCCCGGTGCCGAACGGATGACAACCGAACGGCAGCGAAGGGAGCGAACGATGACGGCGATCGAATCGGTGCTCGACGAGGGTCTTCGTGCCGCCCGCTATCCCGGAGCGGTCTGTCGTGTGCGTTGCCGGGGGAGTGTCCAGACTGTCGCGGTTGGTGCGGTCGCCACGCATGACGCGCACGGCACGCCCATTGCGACGGTGGATCGTGAGCCGGCGCGCCCCGAGATCCTTTATGACCTCGCCTCGCTCACCAAGGTGTTCACCGCCATCACCATGCTGACGCTCGTCGACGAGGGATGTCTCAGCCCCGACGAGCCGATCGCCGATCATCTGGAGAGCTTTAGCGGCGACGCCGATCGTGAGCAGGTGACATTGCTGCATTTGCTCACCCATACCTCGGGTCTCCCTCCGGTCTGGCAGGGCTGGCGAGGAAAGCCGTCATCCGCTCATGGATGGTCCCGCGAAGCTGTGATCGCCGAGATCCTGGCCCTGCCGCTCACGCAACGTCCGGGGCGTCGCCTCGACTATTCCTGCGTCGGATATATCACCGCGATGGCGCTGGCCGAGGCGATCACGGGTCAGGGCTGGGATGAGCTGGTGAGCGCACGGGTGCTTCGTCCGCTGGGTCTGGAAGCCACCTGCTTCAATCCTCTCGACCACAGCGTCACGCCGGCCGGCATCGCGCCCACCGAATACCAACCGGGACTGGGGCGGGGCGTCGTGCGCGGCACCGTTCACGATGAGACGGCGTGGCTTCTGGGCGGAGTGAGCGGAAACGCCGGACTCTTCTCGAATCTCGATGATCTCGGACGGCTCGCCGAGTCGATCCATGCCGGGCTGCCGGGTGTGCTGAGCCCGGCCAGCTTTCGACTGCTCTGGGATGATCAACTGCCAAGACTGTTGGGACGGGCTGCTGATGCTGAGGCGTCGCGGAACGGATACCGGCATGCAGCGGGCTTGTGTGTGGGGCAAACCCGGGCGGCAGGGCCCCGCCAGCCACAGATGCGCAGCCACACCGGCTTCACGGGCACCAGCATGGTGATCAACGAGGCCGGCGATTACGCGATCCTGCTCAGCAACCGGGTGCATCCCACCCGCGAGGCACCCGACCTGGCGCCCACCCGGGTGGCGCTCACGGCGGCGGCAGGGCTCTTGGAGTCCTAGTCCGGGCCTCGTCCTGTAGATGAGTCGACGGCCGCGAGGCATGAGCTGGCGAATCTCCCGTCGCTCACCTGATATCTCGCATGCTGCGGTAGGCCGCCTGGATGGGGCATTCCTGATGCGTGCCGGGCGATGTCGCCATCTTGGGATTGAGTGGCCGCTCGCATCGGATGTGGCGGCCTCGTTCCGAGCCCGACGGCGGGTGAGTCAGTCGTTGACTCTGCGCGAGTCCGAAGGCTGAGTGAACTCGACGCAGGTCTTGGCCTCCAACGCGTGAGAACCGTCCATTTTGTGGTATCAGAATCTCACGGATTGGTACCTGCCCGGGGCAACGAGGTTGACCACGTTTCAGGCCACCCGGGCTGAGGGAAATGAGAGGGGTGGCGTGTATGTTGGTATTTGGTCGGACCAATTGATTTCGGATTACCAGGAACCATGGAATCCCCCCGGTTCGAACCGCACGCGTGGCATACGAGCTCGAGCATCGACGAGGATTCGAGCGCACAAGGAGGCACAATGTCGTCCGCGACAACCGAGAAGGCAGTGGGAACCACTCGACTCATCGATCGAGTGGGAATGGCCCATGACGCATCGCACTATCTGCTCATCCCCGAGGTGGTCATCACAGCCGCCGACACCGCCCAGGTGGCGAACACGATGGCCCAGGCCTATCGCGAGCATCGCACCGTGACCTTCCGGTCGGGTGGCACCAGCCTGTCGGGTCAATCGCTGAGCGATTCGATCCTGCTTGATGTGCGCAAGAACTTCCGCAAGGTCGAGGTGCTCGACGGTGGCGCAAGGGTGCGCTGTCAGCCGGGCGCCACCATCCGCAATGTCAACGCCCACCTGGCGCGCTATGGCTACAAGCTGGGTCCCGACCCGGCCTCCGAGATCGCCTGCACGATTGGCGGTGTCGTCGCCGACAACTCGTCGGGCATGGCCTGCGGCACCCAGTTCAATACCTACAACACACTCGAGTCGATGGTGCTGGTGCTCCCCTCCGGCACCGTGGTCGACACCTCGAAGCCTGACGCCGACGAGAAGCTCCATCGCGCTGAGCCCGCGCTGTGGGAGGGCCTGGCCGAGCTGCGTGACCGTGTGCGGGCCAATCCCGAGTCGGTGGCCAAGATCACCCAGCAGTACGCCATGAAGAACACCATGGGCTATGGCATCAACTCCTTCACCGACCACGATGAGCCGGTGCACATCCTTGAGCATTTGATGATCGGCTCGGAAGGCACCCTGGGCTTTGTGGCCGAGGTCACCTTCCGCACCCTGCCGATTCAGCCCCATGCGGCCACGGCATTGCTCATCGTCCCCGAGTTGTCGGTGGCGACCGATGCCCTGCAGGACCTGGTGCGCAATGGCGCCCTGTGCCTTGAGCTCATGGACGCCGCGAGCCTGCGCGTCGTGCAGAAATACCCCGAGGCCTCGCCCGAGCTCGCCGCTCTCGACGTCAAGAAGGATGCCGGTCTTCTCATCGAGGCCGTTGCCGACGACGAGAAGGAACTCGACGCCCGCATGGACGCGCTGAACAGCGTGCTCGGCGGCCTCCCGATCGCCAACCCACCGCAGTTCACCAAGAACGTGATGGAGCGCAACAACCTGTGGCAGCTGCGCAAGGGCCTCTACACCTCAGTTGCCGGTGCGCGCCCGGCAGGCACCACCAACCTGCTGGAGGACATCGCCGTGCCGGTGGGCTCCCTCACTGCCACCAGCGCCGAGCTGCAGGACATCTTCGCCAAGCACGGTTACGACGATGCGGTGATCTTTGGCCACGCCAAGGACGGCAACATCCACTTCATGGTCACCTCCGACTGGCGCAACCCGGTGGACGTGGAGAAATACCGCGACTTCACCGAGGACATGGTCGATGCGGTGCTGCGTCACGAGGGCACGCTGAAGGCTGAGCACGGCACTGGTCGGGTGATGGCCCCCTTCGTCGAGCGTCAGTGGGGCGCCGAGCTCTACGACGTGATGAAGAATGTGCGTCGCCTCGGCGACCCGCATGGCGTGCTCAATCCGGGAACCCTGCTCACCGACGATCCCGACGGCCACATGCACCACTTCAAGATGATGCCTCCGGTGGACGACTTCGTTGATCGCTGCGTTGAGTGCGGCTATTGCGAGCCGACCTGCCCGTCGGCAGATCTCACCCAGACGCCTCGCCGGCGCATCGCACTGCTGCGTTCGGCGGAGGAGCTTCCTCCCGAGCAGGCCAAGGAGCTGCGCAGGGACTACTCCTATGAGGCTGTCGACACCTGTGCCGCGGATTCGCTGTGCCTGCTGGCCTGCCCGTTGCGCATTGACACCGGTGTGTTCATGAAGACCTTCCGCGCTGCCCGTCATATGGGCGTCTCAAAGGCCGCGATGAACGCCGCCGCCAAGGAATGGGGCCCCATCGTCTCCTTCCTGCGCGGTGCGCTCAATGTTGTTGACGTGGTGCCGAGTCCGATCATGACCGGCGTCACCGTGGCTGCCCGCGCGGTGCTGCCCAAGGATGTGATCCCGAAGGTCGGCAATGATCTTCCCGGTGGCGGACCGGCTCGCCCCGAGCCGCAGTCGACCTCGCAGGATGACTTCGTCTTCTTCCCCAGCTGCATGGGCTCGCTCTTCGAGCCTGCCAAGGGTGGATACAAGGATGGCGCTGCGGGTGCCTTCGAGAAGCTCGTGGCGGCAGCCGGTCAGCGTGCCCGGATCCCTGAGAACATCTCCGGCCTGTGCTGCGGCACGGTGTGGGTGTCGAAGGGCTTCACCAAGGGTGCCGACACGATGGCCGAGCGCGTCTACGACTCGGTGTGGAAGGCCACTGACGGTGGTCGTTTGCCGGTGGTCTGCGATGCGGCCAGCTGCACCCATGGCCTGCACACCACCGGCCAGCATCTGACCGGCCAGAAGGCGGAGAACTGGAAGAAGGTCGAGATCCTGGACACCACCACATGGGTGGCCCGCAGCGTGATCGACAAGCTGAAGTTCAACCGCAATGCGGGCTCGGTGGTCATTCACCCGACCTGCTCGATGCGTCATCTGGGCATCGTGGACGACGTCGAGAACTGCGCCAAGGCGGTCAGCGATGATGTCACCGTGCCCGTCGATGCCGGTTGCTGCGCTTTCGCCGGCGACCGTGGCTTGCTGCATCCCGAGCTCACCGCGTCGGCGACCAAGCGTGAGAGCGCCGAGGTCGCCCAGCGCAGCTATGACGAATATGTGTCGGGCAACCGCACCTGTGAGATGGGCATGACGCGGGCAACCGGTCACACCTATCACCATGTGCTCGAGGTACTTGCCCAGCATCTGGCCTAGTCGCCGTCCCGGTTGAAGACGGCCGGACAACGAGGAGGGCTCCCACCGACGAATCGCGGTGGGAGCCCTCCTCGCGTGTTGGACCGGTGAGGTTGTGCGTTGATTGGTCAGACGCTCAGACAGCGATCGGTCAGGGCCTCGGGACGGGCCCGAGCACGACATTTGCCCAGGCCGAGTGCAGGGATTCCTGATCCGTGGGCTGGAAGAGCCCGGCCAGGGCATCGCGGTAGAGACGGGAGAGCTCGTTCGAGCTGTAATAGCTGCGTCCGCCCACCGAGCGCATCGCCTGGTCAACGGCATGCATCGTGGCCTCCACGCAGGCATTCTTCACAGCCGAGAGCTGCGGCATCCATAGGGCGCCACGGTCGGCGTCATCGTCAAGGTCACGGACGATATCGCGTAGCTGTGCGGCGGAGCCGTTCATCGCGATGGCGGCATCCGCCAGGCGCCAGCGGATGTCAGGATCGTGCGCGTAGACGTCGTTGTTCTTGACGCTGCGACGAGTGGCTACCTGTTCGGCGGCCACCTCGATCGCACGCTCACCAATGCCCTGGTAGGTGGCGGCGATGAAGGCCGAGAAATGGGCGAAGATGCCGAAGACCACCGGATCGGGATTGGGGCCGGGTGCGATGCGGGCAAGCACCTGCGACTCGGGGGCGTGAGCGCCGTCGAGTTCGGTGGTATTCGATTGCGTGGCGCGCATGCCCATCGTGTCCCAGTCGGGCTTCACGAAGAATCCGCCGTCCTCTCGGTGGAGTATCGCGAAGACCGAATGGGGTCCGTCGTCACCGGAATCATCGTTGCCAAAGGTGAGCAATCTCGTCCACGCGGGTGCCATGGACGTGAAAACCTTCGTGCCATGGAAACTGAAGCCACCCTCGCCGTCGGGTACGGCCTTGCTGATGGAACCGAAAAGCACCAGATCGTTGCCGGGCTCTGAGATGCCGAAGCCGAACAGTTCCCCGGCGGCCGCATCGTGAAGCACCTGAAGGCCCTTGTCGTTGCCATGCTCGACCAGATAGCGGGCCATGCCCACGATGATCTGATGCATATTGACGGCCAGCGCGGTGGCCGGCGAGGCCTTTGCCAGGGTGGTCTGCTCAGCGCAGATGCGTTCGGCGCTGAGGCCGGCACCGTCGTACTGCTTGGGCACGAAGGCGGCGAGGTATCCGGCCGATCTCAGATCGTTCAGATCGTCGTCGGGGAAGGTGTTGTCTCGGTCGTGTCGGTCGGCACGCTTGTGGATCGCGGCCAGCAACTCGGCACTGAGAAAGCTCATGGGCGTCTCCTTGTGACTCGGGGCCAATAAGTGCGGCTCCTATCGCCACACTAATGTCGGCCTCCGCGAGGCGGCGGATTCGGCCCGGGACGGCCCGTGCGCCCGCAGCGAAGCCGGGGCAGCTCAGCCGTCGACGGTGGTGGTCAGCGTTGAACTGCCATCGGGCAGTCGGCGGACGCTGATTCGTTCGGCGATGCGCTGCTTCATCTCGCTGACATGGCTCACCACGCCCACATTGCGTCCGCCTTCGCGAAGACGTTCGAGCTGGTCCATCACCATGTCGAGCGATTCGGCGTCGAGCGAGCCGAAGCCCTCGTCCACGAAGAGGCTGTCGAGCGAGATGCCGCCCGCCTCGGCGGTGACCGTGTCGGACAGGCCAAGCGCCATCGCCAGGGACGCCAGGAAGGTCTCGCCGCCCGACAGGGTTTGGGTCTGGCGCACCGTGTCGGTTGGCATATGGTCAATGACCACCAGCCCGAGTCCCAGCTTGCGCGAGCGGCCCTCCTTCTCGTCGGTGCGTTGCAGGCTGTAGCGCCCATGGGTCATCGACTCCAGACGCTCATTGGCCTGGTCGATCACATCCTCGAAGCGGCGCCGCAGTACATAGGTGGGCAGGGTGATCCGGCTCAGATTCCGGTCGCCTCCCGTGGCGAGTTCAGCCATGCGCAGCACCGGAGCGGCCTTGGGTGCCATCCGCACCAACGACTTGACTGCGGCCGTGAGCTCCTGACTGACCTGGGTGGCCTGATCGACTCGAGTCGAGATGGCCCCCAGGGATCGCTCGGCGTGCTCCTGCTCTGCTTCCGCAGAAGCCACATCCTCGCTCAGCGCGGCCAAGTCGGGCGTGGGCGCTGCCACCGCGGTGACCATCTCGCCACGTTCCATCTGCGCGGTGATGCGCGCCTGCTGTTCGGCGAAGGCTGCGATGGAAGATTTCAGCTCGCTGATCTGCTCCGGGGTGAGCATCGCCGCCCGCGCCAGCTCAGCGGTCTGGAAGCCCGCCTCATCCAGGGCCTGTTTTGCCTCGGACTGACGGGCATCGTCGTCGCGGCATGCCGAAAGGACCGATTGCGCGGCCTCGTTGATCTTTGTGGCCGAGGCCAGCTGCTCGCTCACGCGCCGCATACGGGCGGCGATGTCGGGGAAGCCGTCAAGATGGTTGGCGATATCGGCCTCATCGTGAGCCACCTGCTCACCGCTCGTGGCGATGGAGGCTTCCAGGGCGGAGCGTTGGGCCGTCAGCTCCGCAATGTGGGCGTGTTGGTCGGTGATGAGCTTGCGCGTTTTCTCGAGCTGCGCGGTTGCCCGGGTATGTTCGGCGATCGCTGCCCGCACGTCGCCCAGCTCCGCGTCGGCGAGGTCGAGGCGTTCCTGCGCGGCCTCGATGCTGAGTCCTCCAGCGGCGCTTGTGTGCTCAGCCAGGCGCAGCGCCACCGCGTCGCACTGCGCGGTTGCCTTGGTCGCGGCAGCTGCCAGCTCCTGCGACTGCGTGGCGAGCTCGTCGACCTGGTCGCGGGTTGCCCCGTCGTCCTCGATGTGGGCTGGACTGGGGTGCTCGATGGAGCCGCACACCGGGCAGGGGTCACCAGCGGTTAGCTCGGCGGCCAGCGTACCGGCGATCCCGTCAAGCCATGTCGCCCTCGTTGAGCGGTAGAGGCTCTCGGCGTGATCGGCGGCCTGACGGGCGTGGTCTTCTGCTGCTCTGAGCTCGGCCAGTTCTTCCGCATCGCGGTGAGCGCTCTTGGCAGCCTCGAGCACCTGACTGGCCGCCTGTCTGGCCATGGTCGCCTGGCCCAGCGCATCGTCGTTGGGCGTCGATGCCTGCACTGTGCCGGCCAGCTGATCTTCGCTGGCGTGGAGCCCTTCGAGTTTGTCTTTGGCAGCGTCAAGCTGGCGGTCGATCGCGGTGACGGCGGCGTTGTCGTCGGCGATCCGGGCACGTCTTGCGGGAAGGCCCGCCTCAAGGCGCGCGTACTGGCCCAGCTCGCCGCGAAGGATGCTCAGCTGTTCGATGAGCTCACGCAGGCGGACGCTCCCGGCATTTGACTGATCGGGTTGTGCCGGATGCATATCTTCGAGCAACGATGCATCGGGACCGGCACTGATTTCGGCCTCGATCACCTGCCAGTGACCCGTCGCCGCCGACAACGCCTTCGCGGTGGTCGCGGCCGCAGCCAGGGGACGCGTCACTGTGGCCGCACGAGTTGCCGCGTCGAGGCGGGCTTGATCGGTTGACAGCTGTTCGCGGCGCTTATCCAGGGCGTCTCGCTCGGTGAGCAGGGCGACGTATTCAGCCTTCAGCTCGGTGATCCGCCGAGCCGAGTCCTGGGCATCGCGTGCCTGGGCGACCCGGTCGCGCGTGATCTCCACCCTGCGGGCGTAGTCGTCGTGGAGGGCGTGGAGTTCGGCCAGACGAGTGCTGGCCGCGGCGAGCAGGGCCGTGTCATCATCATCGCCCAGCATCGCAAGGAATCTCTCCCGGAGATCCACGAGGGGGTCGGCGCTGGTCTCGGATCCACCGTCTCCGGGATGCGCACCATCATCGGCAGGTGCGACAGCGGTTGCGATTGTGCCGTTGTCTCGCGGTGTTGTGGCGTCGCCATCGGCTGGTGCTGCTGCGCTGCTCGCTGGCAGCGCGACTACGCCAGCACTGGATTGCACCGCCACGTCGGCGTTATCTGACCAGGCCCAGTGGGCAAAGCGCTGCGCCAGCGAGCTGATCTCGTCGCGCAGGTCATCGGCCTTCTTGCGGTAGTCCTCCGCCATCGCGACGAGCTCCTGCTGCACCTGCTCGAAGAGCTCGGTGCCGAAGATCTGCTGCAGCAGGCCACGGCGTTCCTCGGGCTTGGCCCGCAGGAAATTCGCGAAATGACCCTGGGGTAGGACGACTGTCTGGGTGAACTGTTCGCGTGTGAGGCCGATCGCCCTGCGCAGCTCGGCATTCGCGTCCTGGATGTTGGCCGATATCGGCTCGCCGACCTCATCATCGGGATCGGCAAGCTTCCACAGCTTGATCGTGGCGTTCACCGTAGTGATGCCGGTGCCGCGCCGCTTGGGACGATCGAACTGCGGGGTGCGACGCACCCGGTAGACGCCGCGCGAGGTATCGATCACGAGGTCGACATAGGGCTCGGCGGTGGGGGCGCGGTGTGTGGACACCATCCGGTCGCCGCTGGAGTCGTCGGCGGCGACCTGACCGTAGAGGGCGAAGACGATGGCGTCGATCACCGTGGTCTTACCCGAGCCGGTGGGTCCCTCCAGGAGAAACAGCCCCTCGTCACCCAGACGGGCGAAGTCAATGTCCTCCGTTCCCGCGTAGGGGCCGATGCCGGACAGCTGCAACCGCAAGATCTGCATCTCAGTGCTCCTTGTGCTGGAGAGCTGCTTCCAGCGCCGAGCCCAGGACCTTGAGCTCGTCGGCATCGGCCGCCCGCTTGCTGACGGCGTCGACGAAGTCGCTCATCACCTCGAGCGGATCGTCGCGGCGGGAAGTATCGGCTCCGGGGCTCTGCGCACGATGGGAGGACTCGAATTGCACCTCCAGGGCATGCGGGAAGGCCTGCTTGATGGTCCGAGTGAGATCGGCGGGCCGGTCGTCGCCGGTGACGACCACCCGGGTCCAGTCATCGCGCTGGGCGCGGAAGGCGTCTCCCAAAACCTGATCGATGCTGCCCCGCACATCGCTGAGCCGCCGCGGAACCGGCGCGGGAATCAGGTCAACCGAATCCACGACGCCCTGGTCGGTGAAGCTGACGACCGCCGTCGACTTGTGCTGGTGCTGCTCGGAGAACGAGAACGCCAGCGGCGATCCGGCGTAGCGCATCACGGCGGCCTCGCCTGTCTGCCACGACGGGTCGTGTGATCCCGCGACCGCCTGCGCGCCATGCAGATGGCCCAAGGCCACATAGTCCGCGCCCGACCCCGCGAACAGCGAGGACGGCACCGAGTCGACGCCACCGATCCGCAGATCGCGCTCCGAGTCGCTGGGCTCACCACCCGTGACGAAGGCGTGGGCCATCACCACGGTGGGCAGCCGCCGTCCGTCCTGGGTGCGACGCCCTGCCGCATCATGACGCGTGGCCTGATCGCGGCGGACCAGCGACAGGGCGGCCCCCACCACGGCTTCATGGGAGCGGGCGAGCCGTGTATCGGCGGGCGTTCCCACCAGCTCGCCCAGCCGGTCACGCGTCATATCGGGGTCAAGATAGGGCAGGGCGTAGACCACCAGCCCGTCGTGGCCCGAACGATCGGGCACCACCACCGGGGTGCCGATGTCGTCGAGCGTGGCGCGGATATGCAAGCGATCGCGCAACAGCTTCGCGTTCAGGCCCAGTCTCTGGGCGGAGTCGTGGTTCCCGGGGATCACCACCACCGGCGCCACCTCGGTGAGCCGAGCCAGGGCGTCGTCGAGCATCGTCACCGCGTCAAGGGGCGGCAGCGCACGGTCGAAGACATCGCCGCTCACCAGCACCGCGTCGGCCTGCTCGCTGCGGGCGAGCTCCACCAGATGGTCGAGGAAAGCGGCATGGGCGTCGCTGAGGTCGACGCCGCGCAGGGTGCGTCCCAGATGCCAGTCGCTGGTGTGCAGGATCCTCATGGCCATGAGGTTAGAGGCCGGGACTGACATTTCGGGCATCAGCACGGTGACGATCATGGTCGGGCGACGCCGGGCGGCTCGCCGGCCCGGGTGAATCAGCCGAGGCGGGTACCAGCAATCCCGAGGGTCGCTCCACCAGTCCGCCCGCCGATGGCGGCGTCGCCATTGCGGCGAGACCGGGCTCGCGCCCCGGTTCGGCCGCCAACCAGGCGTCCACCTCTTCCAGCCACCGGGCCTTGTCGGCAGGATCGGCAAAGGAACCACGGATGCTCATGCGTGCCAGCTCAGCCAGCTCCGCATCGCTGAAACCGAGATACGCGCGCGCGATGCGGTATTGGTCTGTGAGCCCGGAGTGAAAGAGCAGGGGATCATCGGCGCCCAGGGCCACCTGCACGCCGGCATCCAACAGTGTGCGCAGCGGCACCTTCGAATAGTCCGAATAGACACCCAGGCTCACATTGGACGCCGGGTTCACCTCAAGCGTAATTCCGGCGTCGGCGATCCGAGACAACAGGGCGGGACTCTCGGCGGCATGAATGCCATGGCCAATCCGGGTGGGATGCAGCTCGTCGATCACCTGGGCGATGTGATCGGGGCTGCGGAATTCACCACCGTGGGGGACCCCGGGGATTCCCGCACGTCGCGCGATCCGAAAGGCCGGCCCGAATTCGACAGTATTGCCCTCGGTCTCGTCGTTCGACAATCCGAAACCAATCACCCCGCCGGGGCCCCGATCGACGAACCGTGCCGATAGACGGGCCAGAGTTCGGGCGTCCAGGGGGTGGTGCAGCCGGGAAGCGGCGACGATCACGCCCATCTGGATGCCATGACGGGCCGATGCGGCGACGGCCTCGTCAAGAATGATCTCCAGCGCATTGACAAGGCCATTCACGAAGGGCGCATAGCTGGTTGGATCCACCTGGATCTCGGTGCGCCGCGAGCCCTGCGCGGCGTCATTGCGAGCAGCCGAGTCGACCACACGGCGAAGCGCACGCTCAGAGATCACCACATGGCGGGCAATGTCGTAGGTGCGCTGGAACCGCCACCAGCCGCGCTTGGTGGCGGGGACCGACAGGGGGTCGTCGTCGATCAGCTGCTCCGCCTCGTCGAGGCCCTCCCATGCTGACAGCTCGCGCAGGGTGGGGATGTCGAGCGAGCCGGTGAAGTGCAGATGCAGATGCGCCTTCGGCAGCAGGTCCAGATCGCGGTGGGCATCATCGGGCATGGCTGCCACAGTAGTAGGGCGCATTTCATCGACGCCGGACCGGCGGTGGCATCGACTAACCTGCATGATGGCGAAAATACTGGCCGGTCGTGAGCGCGTAATCGTCCGGAAAGAAGCTTTTCTCGTGCGGGTGGACCGGAGCCAATATTTTGGATAGATGGACGATCTAAGGACATGAATTGACCAGCGCACAAGCGGCGGATACCGGCTGGCAAGATCTCGCGCGCACGGTTGCCCCGCCTGAGCCCAGCGGCGCTGAACAGCAGCTGGGGCTGGAGGATGTGTTCTTCTCCACCACAGATCGTAGAGGCGTTATCGAACAGGCCAATGAGGTATTCGTGCGCATTTCGCGTTATCCACGCGAGGCATTGGTGGGTTCGCCACACAACATCATTAGGCATCCAATGATGCCGGGTGCTGCATTCCGGGCAATGTGGAACTATCTGCTCGACGACCAGCCTTTCGTGGCCTATGTGCACAATCTGGCCGCGGATGGCTCGATGTACACGGTGTTGGCCACGGTGACGCCGCTCGATGGTGGATTCCTGTCGGTGCGCACCCGCCCCGAATGCGCCGATTTGTTGGCCGCAGCTGACGGCATCTATGGGACCGTGCGTCGCCTGGAATATGAATGGGAGGCATCCGGAATGGGTGCCCCCGCCGTCGCGGCACAGGGGCTGGACGTGCTGAGCGAGCAATTGAGGGCCGCGGGGATTCCTGATTACACCGCCTTCATGCAGACGGTGCTGCCCGAGGAGGTGCAGGCGCGAATTGCCGCCGGCGCCACGGTGCCGCTGCGTCCCTGGGCGGTTGGCAGGCTTGCCGAGATGGCGGCACATCAGCGTCGGCTCACCGAGGAGCTCGACGACTGGGTGGGGCTGCTGGGCCGTCTGGACGAGCTGGCCACCTAATTGTCAACCCTGTCGGGGGAGTTGGCGGAGCGGTCCCGTTCCGACGGCGAACTGCGCGAGCGGATTCAGCAGGCCCGACAACGGGTGGCCGGGTTCTCACCGATCATGGCGGGGCTTGATCTGTGGTCGGCCATGACCCAGGAGCTGTCGGGCTTGGTGGCGAAGGTCACCACCGAGGTGGAGCAGCTGCGGGCCAGTTGCGCGGCAACGCGCTTCCGTATCGCGCTGGCCCGGCTGCATTGCGATCAGGTGGGCTATTTCATTGTCGAGCTCGTTGACCAGACCCCGGACTGGCAGCTTGCCGCCCCCGGCATCGTCGCATTGTGCCGCGCCTTGTCGCAGGGTGTCGACGAGACGGCCGGTGTCGTGAGGGGAAATGCGCAGCTGGCGGCGAAGGTGGCGGGCGATATCAATGAGATGGCGCAGGCCGTGTCCATTCCGCGAACCCTGTTGGCCAGCTGGCAGGCGATGGCGTCTGGGCGGGAGCTGTCCGACGAACTGGCTGGGTTGATGCCCCAGGTGGCCCACACCATTGAGACGACCGCTGAGCAGATTGAGCGGATTGGCCGGGTGGCTGAGGAATGCCGTCGCAATGCCCAACCACACGACGTCACCGCGATCCGTGAGCACGTGATGGCCCTCGGCCAGGCGGCCAGTGCGGTGGCGGCAGCGCCGGGAGTCGAGCGCTAGAGCTTGGCGCCGAGGGTGGTCGCTGGACGGCGACCATCAGCTCTGCGGGTCTCGTTGGCGGATCGCGTGAATGGTCAGTAAGCGAGCGCTCATCTCGTGGCGAACATGTCCGGTCAAATTGTCATCAACGCCGAAGAGCGGGGCGAGCTGGCCTAGCCTCTGTTGGTGGTCTTCGTTCTTCAAGACGTAACCCCTTCGATGCTGCTTGCCCGGGACGCGACGAGCCCGTTGCGTATCCCCGGGACACCCGGCGTCGAGTAGTCGTTAGCTCCCATGCTCTCGTTACATCACTCCATCGGGAGAACTACCGGCGCATGGCTCGATGTGAGAAGAGGAATGATGCTGGTTGGCAATGCGGCCGTGTCAGGCGTGGTCGCCCGGCCGGGCACAGAAGTAGTGCGTGACGTGGACACACCGCGTGGCACGGCAAGCCACGCAAACCCCGGGGCTGGAGCGCCGGGCTGCCGAGGATGGCCGGCGCCGCCGTGCTGATTCCCGGGCTCATCGCACCCACCACGTACGCAGCGGCCACGCCATAGAACCGGTGAAATGCAGATGGGCCTTCGGCAACAGATTGAGATCGCGTTGGGCTCCATCGGACATGGCAGTCAGTCTAGTAGCGGATTCAACCGACATCGGCGGATGATTGTTTCAGTGCCGATCACTTGGCCAGAAGACGCAACCGATGATGATGCCCGCGTGAGCTAATATGTGGTCCGGCTAGGGCTTATGTCCTCCTAGACGTATCTTCGCGTGATTCCGGCGTCGATCTTTTCAGGCTCGGCGAGTGTCGCGTTCCCCCGTTGCGTTGTAACTACCTGACCGGTGCTCCCTATGGCTTCTTGGAGGGGGCGGATTGCGGGCCGCAGGCTCGCCGTAAGAAGGAGAAGATGCAGACCAATATCAGTGCCACGCCGGGTGGTGAAGCCCCGGGCGACGAAGACCTGCGTGGCGACGAAAACGCAGGCAAGAGCCGAGCTCTGCGGGCGCGTATGGCCCGATTTGGCAAGCAGACCAGTCCCATTGGCGGATATGCCGAGGCCCAGGCCGGGGCAAGCCGCCTGGATGGCTGGCGCAGGACGGCGCCACGGATGGTCGGGGCGCTTGTCTTGGCGCTGGGACTCGTGACACCAGTGGCGGGTGCGCACGCCTCGCCGCAGCCCACGTCGGGGCCCACAGCGGGCGGCACCAAGGTGTCTGACACCGTCGATGGTGTGCATTTCACCCAGCTGTCGGGCGGCGGCGCCCACAGCGTGGCGATCGGTTCCGATCGCAATGCCTACGCCTGGGGCTCGAATCTCTCGGGTCAGCTGGGCGACGGCAGCAAGACCGCTGCAGCAACGCCGGTGATGGTGAGGGTTCCCGACCAGGCATCGTTCGTTCAGATTTCTGCTGGTGGCGGGCACACGATGGCGATCGATTCGCACGGCGTTACATGGGCGTGGGGCGGCAGTGTCCTGGGCGAGCTCGGTGATGGCACGAATTCAGCATCCACGACGCCGGTGAAGGTGAAGCTCCCCAGCGGCGTCACCTTCACCCAGGTGTCGGCTGGCGATGGGTCATTCACCACGGCGATCGGTTCCGATGGCCATGTCTATGCCTGGGGCAGCAACGGCTTCGGGCAGTTGGGCAACGGCGACAGGCCCAAGGGCAGCAATGTGCCGGTGCAGGTGCGCACGCCGGATGGGGTGACGTTCAGGCAGGTATCCGCCGGCAACGCTTTCGCCGTGGCCCTGGACTCCACTGGAAATGCCTACTCGTGGGGGTCCAATCGTTTCGGAAACCTTGGTGATGGGAGCAGTTCCGGTCACGCCACTCCCGTGAAGGTGCAGGCCCCAGCCGGAACCACGTTCACGCAGGTCTCGGCTGGCGGGGACTTCGCGGTGGCTCTTGCCTCCGATGGCCATGTCTACGCGTGGGGCAGCAACGAGTCGGGAAGCCTGGGAAATGGTTCCACGACAGACAGTTCCCCCGTTCCGGAGCAGGTGTCAACGCCGGCTGGGGTCTCGTTCGACCAGCTGGCGGCGGGCTCGACTCATGCGCTGGCGCGCGCTACCGATGGTTCCCTCTATGGCTGGGGTTCGAATGAATATGGCCAACTCGCAGACGCAACGAGCGTCAACCGTTTCACACCAGTGAAAGTGCACACGCCCGCGGGCATGACCGTTACCCAGATCACCGCTGGTGATACCCACTCCCTGGCCTTGGCATCCGATGGGAATGCCTATGCGTGGGGACTGAACTATTTCAATCAGCTCGGCGATGGCACGGCGGTTAGCCGCATGACACCGGTGCAGGTCAAGACGGCGGTGAGCGTGACGAGCGTCCTCTTCGGAGATGAGCCCGGCACCGATTTAACCCAGACAGGCGACACCTGGACAGTGCTGGCCCCGCCCGGATGTGGTCCCAGAGATGTCACCGTGAGCTATACGCAGTTTGGCGTGCAGCACCAGAGTGTGACGCCGAAGGGATTCACCCAGGGGACTGCGCCGGTGGTCACCACCCAGCCACGCGGCGCTGAGATCGAGCAGGGCAGCGCGGCAGAAGTCAGCGCTGCGGCCAGTGGCGACGGCACGCCCCTGGTGCAGTGGCAGCAGGCACCGGCTTCCGCAGGCCCGTGGTCGGATATCGCCGGCGCTACCGCAACGAGCACCACCGTCTCGCCGGTGGCGAGCACTTGGCTGCGGGCGGTCTTCACGAACTGCCTTGGACAGGCGACGAGCGACGCCGTCGTGCTCACACCCACCATGACACAGCTTCCCCCGGCGCCAGCTCCGGTCTCGGTGCCGGCGCCAACTCCGGTCTCGTCACCGCCAGCGACCGGGGGGAATCCCGATGCGGTGCCGTCAGCAGGTGATAGCAGCCCTCAGGGCGTCAGTTCGGCACCATCCACCCCGGCACCTGTCGGAAGCAGCGTCTCGGCGGGCGGCAGCGTTGACCGATCCGCGCTCGGCGTCGTGGCGGCAGTGCTGATGGCGGCGATCGCCGCATCGGCGGTCGCAATGCGGCGGATGGTTCGTCGCTGATTTCCCCTCGGGGATGCACGGCAGCGGGAGGGGCGGTGTCAGTCTGAATCAGACTGGCGCCGCCCCTTTGCGTTGTTTTCCCTGCGCGGCGGCCCTTCCTCGTGTTCCCACTTCGTGGGCTTCCAGGCCACGGGCGCTTAACAGAACCTCGTGGTCGGTTAGTCGCCGGCCTTCTTGTCGAAATCGTCAAAGGGGCCGCTACTGGAGCGGAAGGGCCAGTTCGCGAAGTGGTCCCGGGTCATGCGCTCGAATTCGGCTTGCTTCTCGGGGCTGAGCTGGACATCCGATTTGTCGTGGTGCGTCCAGATGGCGAGCGCGATATCGATCGCGAAGAAGGAGCCGATCACCGAGATCATCAACGGTGCACCTCCCCCGGTCAATCGACAAGCAATGACAACGGTGAGCGCGATGGTCGCCAAGTTAACCAGATCGGGGAGCACGCTGCGCGGCGCGAGGCGGTGCTCGCGACGCCCGACGATGCGCGTCACGAAAACCGCTGGCAGCGGGCCGATGAGGACGGTCACCAGCGCCAGGGCATAGAGGTCGCCAATATTTGTCGCCCCGAGCCGCAGGAGGCTGATCAACCAGGCGAGCAACAGATAGAGGGGGAATGTGAAGGCGTGCACCAGATAGGTGCCAACCAGGGCATTTCTTATAGGTGGTTGCCTGAGCGGACTCATTATGGTCCTCCGAGTTCCCCGAGAATTGCCGCGCCGAGGCTATCGGTGATTCTGGAAAGCTGGTCCTGCTGAGAGCCAAGAATACGTCGATGCGAAGGCCTACGCCCTCTTGGAACATCAAATCCTTGGTCGGTCTTGTCGGGTTCGGCGGGTGATCTTTCAAGGACGGGCCGCTGGACCGGTGCGAGTATCGGGATGGGATCGCCTTGGGCAATCCGGAGGAGGACGTATGGAGATCGGGTCATGGGCCGAATGGGTCACCGGCTTCGCCGAGGTGCTGGCCGTCTCGGTGGCGTTGTTCCTGCCGTCATGGGAGCGTCGTCGCGCCACCAAGGAGAAGCGGTTGCGCACGTTGCGGACGATTCGCCGGCTCACTCCGCGCTTGCTGACGCTGCCCGCCACCTCCGATGAGCGCAGTGGCGACCTGAGGATGCTCCAGACCTTCCTGATGGTCACCGACATGATGAATATCGATCCCGGTGTTGAGGACGTGATCGATACCGGGCAGCAGATCGCCTCGATGGTGCACCAGGGCCAGCCGGTCAGCGACCACGACGCCGCAGTGATCCGAGCGCTCCTCGATTCGCTGCCGTCGTCATAGAGCGGCCGGGCAGGTTACCTGAGGGGTTGACGGAAGCCGGCGCGACGGTTCGCGAGGCGTTCCCGAAGGGTCCGGGCCGGGGGAGCGGGCACCTCCTCAGCCGGCTGGTTGAGCTCGAGCATGCGGAGGTCACGTTCGTGGATTGCCTCATCGCTCATGTCATGGGTATGCACATAGCGATATCCGTCGATTGCCCTCCATCCGCCGACCACCAGGAATGGAGTTCCGACCGAGATGATCGGCGGGAGGCGGGGATCCAGCAGGGCGGTCAACGCCACGACCACCACAAGAGTCGTCACCGAGCCGAGCAGGAAGGGCGCAAGACCCACGGGTGCGATGCGGTTTTCGCGCACAGAATAGTGATGGTTGACGACCGCCCTGACGGCCATGTCAATGAAGGCGGCGACCACCATGAGATAGAAGAGATCCTGAAAGCGCGGATCCCCGTGGAAGATCAGGCTCACTCCCCATGCCATCGCCAGGTTGACCGGAAGGATGAGCAGCGAAATAACTGCCTGACTGAAAAAGACCCTCGACAGTGAAGGAAGCTCCTTGTTTCTCATGGTGGTACGCCTTACTTACTAGTTGAAGCAATAATCGACAATCGCGCCAATTCCAAGAATCTTACCTAGGACATTGACCGCATCCTGACCGATTGTGGCCACGGCCTCACCGGTACTGATCGCGAATGCAATTCCACGAATTCCGCCATAGATGGCGCGCGCCCTTTGGATCCAAGACACAATGCGCGCCGCTGGGAATCCGATAGATCCGATGAGACCGGCGATCGATGTGATGCAACGGAACCAGTCAGTATTAGGTCGGATGCCAACGGTGGCCACAGAGAAAGTCCCGCCAGCGAGGTAGTTCTGCAGCTTTGCGGTGAAGTCTGGAATTCGTTGGGGGTTCACATTCTTGATATTGTCAGGAAGTGACTCCAGGCGAGCGAGTAGTGCGTCAAGCTGGGCGTCGGTGGTAATGGGTCCGTATGCTGGGATGATGGCTTGGGTGCTTAGGGAGCCAATGCTTCCGGTGTTTGAATTCGCGGGCGCCGCTTCGGCGAGCTGTGCCGCGCTGATTGTAAGGGCTCCCGCGAGTGCGCATCCAACAATGGCACGGACATAGCGAAGGTTATTGGACATGACGATTTTCCTTGGAATAAAGGATTTCTCGACACGAGGTTTTTGGGGCAACGCCTTAATCATGGCTGACGCTGTCATCATCAATGGAGCGGCGTGGTCCTTGGCTCCATTGCCCTGCAGGGGTAGGTGTCCTGCGTTGCAGTGAGATTAAGGAGGCGTGGTGCGCGGAGTCAAGGGGGTTTGGCATTTTCCTGCAAGTTTGCCGAAGTGTACGCGCGTCCGAACCCGCCGGCCGGCCAAAGCATCCACTTCAGATCCCGCAGGCCACCAGATGGTCGGCTCGCAGGGCGTCCCCTTTCTGGAGAGTCACCTTCATGCGGGACTCGGGCGTCACACGACTCGGGGACGTGATTCGTCCTTGTGGGGATACAACCAGACCTCGGTGACCGCGTCGGTGGCGAGCATCGAGGCGCCAACTGAGATCAACAGTCCACGATGCATCCCGGTGCTCCAGGCCGCAACGACGACAATCAAGGCCACGATCGCAAGATTGGCAAGGATTGGCACCACCGACCGAGGCCTCGCCCGCCGTTCCCTCCGCACGAAGATCCGCGTAATGAACACCTGTATCGGGGCGGCCAGGAACGCGCACGGGACGATGGTGAACAGCAACTCCCGGAACCCGGGGACCCCGCCGAACAAGAGGCTGATCGTCCACGCCACCGCCGCATAGATCGGAATCAATACCGTGCGCAGGAAGTAGGTCCCTGACAGTGCGGCAGATACTTTCGGGATGTCTTCGGTGGCCATGGCCAGCTCCGTTCCCCAAGCATTGGTGACAAGAATCTCCGGAAAGCCAGATTGTGGGGCGGCTGCGCATACATGGGGCCGTCATTGTCTGCGGGCCTGCCAGGTCGATGACATGGCCTCGCAGGGTGCGCGGATTGCGTCTCAAGGGATTCTAGAAGCGCAGCGCCGTCAATTCCGGAAATGCCGCGGACTGCACTCGCCCGGTGCCGCGCACTGGGGCGGAATCTCGAGCTCGCTTCTGGTGCAGGGCCCGGTCCCGGTGCGTCCAACTGGGTGGACACAGTGATGGGGTCCCCGGTACCAGGAGGACCCCATCACGCTGAATCTGTTCTTTGTGTTTTTACTCTGGCTCTTTACGTTGCGTCATCACGTTGAGTCTTCACGCGACGTTTTCACGGCGCCTCGACGCTAGCCCAGGTGGATCCCGTGCTCGGCGAGGATCTCACCGAAGGGACGCAGCTCCGTGGCCTCGTAATGAGCCGCGAAGTCGTCGAAGTCGCCACGATCGGCGCGGTTCACGGGGTAGGCCTCCACCGGCAGCATCCGGTCATTGGTCACCTTGACGTCGATCACCACCGGCTCCTTCGTGTCGGACACCTCGTCGAGCGCCCGGCGCAGATCGGCCAGCGTGCGCACGGTGTAGCCCTTCACGCCGAACGCCTCGGCCACCTTGGCAAAGTCGACATCGGTCAGCGCCACACCGGAGTGCGGCTGGCGGGTGTCATCCTGCTCGGCCTCGATATAACCCAGCGACTTGTTGGTGAACACGATGTTGATCACCGGCAGCTTGTGCGCTGCCTGAGTGGCCAGGTCCTGCACCACCATCGCGAATCCACCATCACCCGACAGCGTCCAGATCTGGCGGCCCTGGTACTTCAGCGCCGCCGCGATACCGGCCGGCAGGCCGAAGCCCATCGTCGCGTACAGCGGCGAGGTGACCATCCGCTTGTCGCCGCCCAGCTTCAGGAAGCGTCCGCTGGAGATGTTCACATTGCCCACGTCGATCCCGAAGATCGCATCAGGCTTGGCATGCTTGTTGATCTCGGCATAGATCGGCTCAATGCGAATCGGCTCGCGGTCATCGGCGGCCTTCGCGTCCACCCAGGTGGTCCACTCCGCCTTGTCCTGCTTGGCAGCGGCCAGCCAGTCGGCGTGGTCGTTGCGGGCATCGCCCTGTGCCTTGGCGAGATCCAGCAGCTGACGCAGGAAGGTGGGGGCGTCGGCACGCACCCCGAGGGCCACCGCATGGCGTGCCCCGATGACAGAGGTCTCGAGGTTGACGTCGATGAACTTCGCGGTCGGCGAGAACATGTGGCCGCCAAACTCATAGTTCGAGCCGGCGAACAGCACCAGGTCGGCCGTCTTGCCCACGTCGACGCCCGGCTTGCCGGCCACGCGCCCAGTGGGGAGCATGTATCCGGGATCGTCGTCGGCCACGATGCCCTTGCCAAGATAGGTGGACACCATCGGCAGTCCCAGCAGCTCCGACAGCTCGCGGATCTCGTCGCCAGCGCCCTTGGCGCCCTGGCCGTAGTAGAGGATCGGACGCTGGGCCTCGTTGATCAGGTCGAGGGCGCGGGCCACGTCGGCATCGCGGGCGGCCAGGTTCCAGTCGGCGGGCGTGAACGCATTCGCCGAGGAGGCATAGTTGTCGTCGATCGGCGTCCAGCCGAGGTCCTTGGGGATGATCACCACGGCGACGCCACGCTTGGAATAGGCGGTGCGGATCGCGGTGTCAACCACCTGCGGCAGCTGCTCGGCGGTGGTGACGGTGCGTGCATACACCGACACATCGGCGAACATCGGGTTCTCGTTGAGCTCCTGGAAGAAATCGGTGTTCATCATCGACGTCGGCACCTGGCCGATGAGCGCGAGCACCGGGATGTTGTCCGTCTTGGCGTCGTACAGGCCGTTGAGCAGGTGGGCTGCACCCGGACCGGCCGAGCCGAAGGTGACGGCGATCTTGCCTGTGAGCTTTGCCTCGGCGACGGCCGCCAACGCACCGACTTCCTCATGGCGCACTCCGATGTAGCGGATGTCGTCGCGGAAGTCGTGGATGGCGTTCATGGTCGAGTCGAACGACCCACCCGGCAACCCGTAGATGGTGTCGACTCCCCAGTCCTTGAGCACCTGCAGCATGGCATTCGAAGCGTTGACCTTCGTCATCGTTGACCTCTTCCTCATTCGTGCCGGACCCTTCGGGGATCCGCCGGCCTGTATCAACAATGTCAACCAGTTTCGGAGTTAGTTAATTCCTCAACCACTTAGGCCGGTTCATTCAAGGGGCGCCAACCGGTCGTCGGGGTCCTGGTTCGTTGTGGTGCCGGGATCCTCGACACTCTGGGTGAGCAATGGCCCGGCGTGCAGTTCCAGCGCCATTTCGTCGGCGTCGAGCGTGGCGAATACATCGTCCAGAGCCTGGGGACGGAATTTTCCGGTGTCGCGCACGGCCAGTAGGGCTTTGCGCTGAGCGGCGATCACATCCAGCGCATACTCGAACGCCAGGGCAGTCACCTGATTGCGCTGGGACGCAGTGAGACTGATGCCCGATTCGCGCATCCGGCTGGTCAGATTCCAGGCCAGTGACACGGCCGGGCCGCGGATGTCTCCGGTGACCTCGGCATCGTCCTCACCCTGGGCGTTGAGCATGGCCATCAGCTTCGAGGGCACCGGCACGTCCTGCGCGGCCTCGCGCATCCGGCCATAGATTTCGCGCAGTTCCTCGCGGGTGACAGGACGCGTCTTCGTGGGCTTCACCACACGCACCAGCAGGCTCAGCGTGCTGCCCTGAATGGCCAACGAGGCGCTGGCGAGCAGCGCGGCCACCAAGATGAGGAAACTGCGGTGTGGCGTTGATTCGGGCATCATTTGGGCTGCAGCAAGCGTCACGGCACCCCGCATGCCCGACCACACGATCACTGCACCCTCGCGGGGGCCGAACGATTGCTCGGTGAAATAGTCGATGTCGGCCAAGGCCCGCCAGATGCGATGCCGGAAGCTGCTGGCACGTTCGGGGGTGACCGTCATGGAGCGCCCACCGCGGCTTACGGTGGTGGGGCCGTCCTTGACCTTCTCGGTCATCTTGTCGGCCATCTCGTTCATCATCTCCAGGCGCGGGCGCTTCTGTTCGCGGCGGTTGTTGCGCCGTGACGATCCCAGCACCAGGGGCACCACCATCACCGCGCGCACCACGATGGTGCCCAGCAGTCCGACTCCGGCCACGATCGCCGCGAGCTTGAAGTGCAGCTCGCCGTGGGCAACATCGTGGAGAATGCCGGGCAATTGAATCCCCATCAGCCCGAAGACGGTGGATTCCAGCACGAGCTGTAGTGTCGCCCACATCTGCCCGGACGCCACGCGGTGGCTGGAATGCAGTCGCTCGGGGGCCTCGCGTCCCACCACGAGACCGGCGATGACGGCGGCCACCAAGCCCGAACCATGCAGCGCACTGGCCGGGAGATAGGCCACGAAAGGGGTGACCAGCGAGAGCACGGTGTCTGCGGTGACGCTGCCCACCCGGGCACGCACCCACACCATCACCTCGCCGGCCAACCAGCCGATGAATAGTGCGACGATCACTTCCTGGGCGAAGTGCCCGATCACCTCGCCTGGCGTCACGTGAGCGGCCACAGCCGCCAATGCCGACGACATGATCACCAGGGCCGATGCGTCGTTGATCAGGCCCTCACCCTCAAGCACCGTCACCAGCCGATTGGAGACGCCCTGACGCCGCACGATCGACGTGGCCACAGCGTCGGTAGGGCTCACCACTGCGCCCAGCGCGATGCCGACGGCCAGGCCGATGCCGGGCACCATCTTCTCGAAGATGAACCCGAGCACCACGGCCGATACCGCCACGAGCAGCACTGACAGCACGGCGATGGGGGTGAGATTGCGGCGGAAGTCCATGGTCGGCATGGATGTGGCGGTGGCGTACAGCAGGGGAGGCAGGATCACCGCGACGATCATCTGCGGGTCAACGCTGATGTCGGGCACCCAGGGGGTGAAGCCGACGATGATGCCCAGGGCCAGAAGGGCGACCGGCGCGACGACGCCGGTGTGCTCGGCCAGCCGGTCTGAGGCCGCGATCACCAGCATGGCCACGACAAAGATCAGGATTGCGACGCTCACCGGGTCATTGTCGCACTCGGTCGTGACGGCGTTATCGGCGTCTGTGGGCTTGACCATGGGCGCGTACCGTCGCAGGGGGGACGGATGGGGTTCGTCACCCATGAACGAGGAGAAGGAAATGACCGCAGCCACTAACTCGGGAGTCACCACACTCGATCGATACTTCGAGCTGTCGAACACCGCGGGGCAGAACCAACGAGACTTCGAGGAGCTGCTGGGCTTGTTCGCCCGCGACGCCGAACTGGAGTCGGCCCGAGGCGAGATCGCCAATGGCGAGGATGGACTCAGGGACTTCTTCCGCACATTCTTCGCCCGCAATGTGGAGTTGCACCATGTGTGGAATACCGAGGCGACCGGGCCGGACCGGCTCCGTGTCGACTGGGCGGTTGCCGGACGGGCCAAGGACGGCCATGTGTTCGCGTTGTCTGGCCATGACGACGCCACGGTCGACGAGCACGGACATATTCAGACGCTCACGGTGCGGCCCGATTGATGAGGCGGGTCCGCGTGATGCCCAGCCCCATTGCAGAGCATCACGCGAGCCCAAGATCAATAAATGGCGGGTACCGGTTCCATGCTTGCGCAGTCGGGACTCATGATTGATCGAATCCGGGACGGGTCACGCACGCGGACGCCATGATTCGCGGTAATCGGCTGATCCATGCGCGCCCCTCTGCTCGCTCAGCGTGACACTTCGATGTATTCAGGCTGGTGGCCCTGTCGCAATGTGTGTTGCGGCAGGCCCGGGGGGTGCCTTCAAGCTAGTGCTCGCGCAGAAGGAGCGCAAGGGCTTGTCTCCATCGGCAGCCGGGTCGGTCAGTTCCTTCGCCTCGCCGGCTCCATGATCAAGGGGAGCACGGGGGTTCACGAACTGACCGGGGATGAGCGAAGGGCGCGGGCGCGACCAGGGTCTCCCACCGGCCCGGGCGTTCCGCACCCGCCCCGATCAGGGCGTTCGCGTTCCCTGCGGGCGAGCGCCCCCCCGTGAGGGGATACGGAGGTCTCGTGGGATGGCTTGGCCGGACGCGGTGTCGTGCTCATTGGCGAGAATGGGGCCATGGACTGGTCACCATTCGTCGGGCAGCTAGGCACCCACTTGCGCGCGAGCGTGGCCGGCGTCCGTCCCGACGAGGGCTGGTGGCTCGTGGTCGCCGTGACGATCGCACTGGTGGCCGTCGTGGTGCGTCCGGTGTGGCGTGGGACCCGCATTGCGGTGACCATCGTGCATGAGCTGGGCCATGCCGCCGTCGGCCTGCTCTCCGGGCGCAGATGGCAGCGCTTCGTGGTGCATGCCGATATGTCAGGTGAGGTGAGCACGCTGGGCAAGCCGACCGGTCTCGGGCGCGTACTCACCACAGCCGCCGGTTATCCGGCGCCTGCCGTGGCCGGCGCGGTGAGTGTGTGGGCCGCCTTGTCGGGGTGGGCGCCCTTGGTGATGCTGGCGCTGGCGGTGGGAGTGCTCGGGGCCTTGATCCGGGCCCGGTCCCTCTTCACGGTGGCGATGCTGCTCATGGTGTTGGCCGGTGACCTGGCGGCGTGGTGGTTCGGCGATGGACAGATGGCCGCCGCCGTGGTGTGTGGCGCCGGCGTCTTCTTGGTGGCGGGCGCATGGCGCCAGCTGATCGCCGTGGCGTCCTCGTCCGATCCGGCCCAAGACCCAGCGGTCTTGGGCATGCTCACCCATGCGCCGCGTGGCGTCTGGATCGCGGTGTTCGTCCTTATGGTGGCGGCTCTGAGTTGGTGGTGTCTGGCGATGGTGGTGCCTTTGCTCGCCACATGGCTGGGTCTGGTCCCGGGCCGGTAATGTAGGCAGAGTGTGCCCGTCGTCGCTCTGTTCGCCGCGGGCCTTCACCCATGGCGGGACCGGCTTTTCCGCGTGCAAAGCCGCGTGCTTTACTTGTTATCGCAGGGCTTCTAAACGTCTCGATCGGACATCTCCGCGATGTCCCCCTAAATCGCTTGAGGTGCGCATGACTGCAGTCCCAGCTGACTGTTCTGGGGGGCGTGGTCACTGATGACGTTGACGCTCGTGATCATCGTGGTGGTTGTCGCCCTAGTCTTCGACTTCACCAACGGCTTCCATGACTCGGCCAATGCGATGGCCACATCGGTCGCCACCGGTGCCTTCGGCGCCAAGCAGGCCGTCGCCGTGGCTGCTGTGCTCAATGTGGTGGGTGCCTGCCTGTCCACTGAGGTCGCCAAGACGATCAGCTCTGGAATCGTTGACAACGCCCTGGTCAACCCGCAGACAGTGCTGGCGGGTCTGGCGGGGGCCATCGTCTGGAATCTGGTCACCTGGCTGGTCGGGCTGCCGTCAAGCTCGTCGCACGCCATGTTCGGTGGCCTCATCGGTGCAGTGCTCGTGACCGCTGGCATGGCTGGTGTGCACTGGGGCGTGGTCGTCTCCAAGATCATTCTTCCCGCGCTCGTCGCGCCGGTGGTCGCCGGTCTCGCTGCGGCCATGTCCACGTGGATCTCGTACAAGATCACCTCGCCCACCGCGCACCATGCCTCGCGCATCTTCCGTCACGGTCAGCGCCTGTCGGCATCCATGGTGGCGCTGGCCCACGGCACCAGCGACGGTCAGAAGACCATGGGCGTCATCACCCTGGTGTTGATCGGCGCCGGCTACCAGCAGTCGGGCACCCACCCGCACTGGTGGGTCATCGCGCTGGCCGGTTCAGCGATCGGTCTGGGGACCTACTCAGGCGGCTGGCGCATCATGCGCACCCTGGGCAAGGGCCTGGTGGAGATCAAGCCGGCGCAGGGTTTCTGCTCCGAGACCGCCTCAACCGTGGCCATCCTGGCCTCAAGCCATCTGGGCTTCGGCCTATCGACGACCCATGTCTGCTCCGGAGCCATCCTTGGGTCAGGCATCGGGCGTCGCGGTGCCGAGGTGCACTGGGGCGTCGCCGGGCGCATGGGCGTCGCCTGGTTGCTCACCCTGCCGGCCGCCGGTGTGGTCGGAGCAGTCGCCTCCTTTGCCGCCTCCAAGGGGGCTGTCGGCCTGGGCGGCGTGCTTGTCATGCTCATCGGCGCGGCCGTCGTGGTGTTGGCAATGGCACGGCACAACAAGATCGATCACACCAATGTGAACGACTCGCACGAGGTCACCGTCCATCTGGGCCTGGCCAAGGAACCCGCAGAACCGGCCCCGGCCGAGGCCACGAAGGCACCGGTGCCGGCCACCGTCGCCGATCTGCTCAAGCCCGCCAGCACCAAGCCTGTCGATCGCCGTCGTCCTGGCGGCTCGGACGGCTCGGACCCGCGTCTGGCCGGCACCGGAAGCGGGGCAGGGCGATGACCATCGATTGGGGAGCCCTCGCGTTGGTGAGCGTGGTGACGCTCATTGGCACGATCGTGGTCGTGGCAGTCGTCTCCACAGCAGCGCTTCTGCTCGACCTGTCCCGGGCTCGTGCCCATGCCGGCACCCCGGCACCCGTCATGCGGGTGGGTGCCTACGCCATGATGGTGGTTTGCTTCGCCATGCTCGCCTTCGGGCTCTGGCTGATCATCCCCTATTTCCACTGAGCCACCCGCCGCTGCCCCACCTCTTCACCTACCCCGGCTTCACCTGCCTTGGCCAGAGGATTTGTGGGCTGTGTGCGAAATACCGTCCATTCATTGAGCGGCCATCCCCGCGCGACATAGCGTGTGACTCACACAGCACATCAGGCGCCCACCGTGTGTGGGTATCGCGGCACACCACGTGCCTGACGAGGGGAAATAGATGAAGATCACCATCTTCGGAGCCACCGGTCACGTTGGCAGCCGTATCACCGCGGAGGCCCTGCGCAGAGGACACCAGGTCACCGCCGTCTCGCACAGCGGAAAGACCGTGCCGGGAACGACGCCGGCCCAGGCCAATTTCGATGACACCCCAGCCGTGGTGGAACTCGCCAATGACGCCGATGTGCTGGTGATCTCGATTCCGCCATCGCGCACCACCGACGAGTCCATCGAGGTGAACCTCAACGCGCATCAGCGACTCATCGACGCCGCGCCCGACACCCGCATCGTGGTGGTCGGCGGTGCGGGCTCGCTGTTGGTTGACGGGGTGCCGCTGCGTGATACGCCCGGATTCCCCGAGGCCTATCGTCGCGAAGCCACCTGGGGCATTGAGCTGCTTGAACACTATCGGCGCGTGAACGACGAGGTCGACTGGCTGGTCGTCTCGCCCTCACCCGAGATCGGCCCCGGCGAGCGTACCGGTAACTATGTGGTGGGCACCGATTCTCCGGCAGGACAGCAGGTGAGCACTGAGGACTTCGCCGTGGGCATCGTCGATGAGATCGAGAAGCCGGCGCATCATCGCATGCGCATCACGCTGGCCGACAAATAGGAACCATGAGGCAGACACGATGAAGATCACGGTCTTTGGCGCCACCGGCATGATCGGCAGCAGACTCGTTGATGAGGCGCTGGCGAGGGACCATGAGGTGACGGCGGTCTCCCGCAGCGGTCGGGCGGTCGAGGGGACAACTGCTGTCGCCATGGATTTCGCCGACACGCCCTCGGTGGTGGGGTTGGCGAACAGCTCGGATGTGGTGGTGATTGCCATCCCACCCGACCGCTCACGCCAGGAGCCGATCGAGGTGAATCTGCACGCCCATCAGCGTCTGATCGACTCCCTGCCGAGCGCGCGCATCATCGTGGTGGGTGGTGCCGGCTCACTGAAGATCGGCGGCGTCTATTTGCGCGACCGTCCGGGTTTCCCAGAGGCTGCCATGCGCAATTCAACATGGAGCATCGCCATGCTGGAGCGTTATCAGGCCTCACCTGCTGCGCTCGACTGGCTGGTGGTCTCGCCGGCGCCTCTCATCGAGCCCGGCGAACGGACCGGTCATTATGTGCTGGGCATCGACGAACCCGCTGGTCAACGGATCAGTGCCGAGAATTCTGCCGTGGGCATTCTCGACGAGATCGCAGGGTCTGATCACCACCGGATGCGCATCACCTTCGCCGACAAATAGCGGCCACATGTCGGCGTCCCGGCGTCGGCATGGCGGCTCGGTCAGCGGGAAGTGCCACCCAGCTGCTCAGATTCCGAAGACCTTGATCGGCGGGATCGTAATGTCTTCCAGCAGCGCCTGCTCGATGGCTGAATAGTCCTCGCGAGGGTCGCGTCCGATCACCGCGGCCCAGGCAGGCGTGATCTGGGTCGCATGATATTTGTGGCCGAAGCCCTCGGGCACATTGCGCGACACCGGCATATCGGCGCACACCTGCCAGAAGGTGACGAAGGGGATCCAGCGCATGCGTCCCATCGGGGTGGTTGCGGGACGACGCTCGGCAAGCCATTCGGGACGTCGGTAGAGCAGTCGGGTGCCCCACCAGACCACCGGATCGGTCTCATTCTGCATATAGGCGATCCGGGGACTGACCCAGTCCGCGAGCGGAGTGCCCGACTCATCGGCGGTCAACTGGGCGCTGCGGCCGGCGAAACGAATATGACGCCCGCGATCGATTACGGGCACCACCGCTGACGAGCCCGCGTCACGGGTGCGGGTGAGCATGCGGTGCATCGGTGTGAAATTGGGTGTGCCGAGCCACAGGGCGCCGTCGATCTGGCCGAGCATGTCGGCGGGGTCGCTGAAGATGCCGTTGGAGCCGTAGGCGCCCAGAGACTCTCCTGCGAGGAAGAGCCGCGGGCGTACCTCGGGCGCCATCGTCATGAGGCGGTCACGCACCGCGTTGAACAGCACGCGGGTTGCGGCCACCGGCTGCTCACGGCTCGTGAACAGTGTGATGGCGCTGGGCAGGCCTGAGTATTGCGTCGCGATGGTGCAGCAGTCTCCGCCCATCAGATATTCGAGGGCCGAGGCGCTCCACTCATTGGCATTCCCGCGTCCGGTGGTGGTGACGATGCTGATCACCTGACGATGCCAGGCATCGGTGCGGTCTATCTCGCGGAGCACAGCCTGGGCGATGCCGGCGAGGCCACGTCCGTCAAGGGCGGCATAGACACGCACCGGGTCGAGGGCGTCCTTGCCGGTCACCTGCGCGATCCGGTGCTGGTCGGGCCCTCCCGAGACGAAGCGTTTGCCCTGCAGGCCCAGCGAATCCCAGGACTCATGGGAGGCGGGGCTGCCCGAACGCACGGTTCGGTCGGGTGGCTCGACGCCGGTCGGGGTGGAATGGTCCAGACGGTCGGCGACAGTGCGGCCGGCGATCCGAATCCCGCGGAGCGCGACCTGATCGAAAAGGGCCATGGCACCGGCGAAGGTCACGAGCGTCGCCAGCAGGCGCGCTGCCAGCCGCCACCCCAGTCGGCTGCCCAGATTTCCGGTGAGCCAGGTGATCAGTCGTTCGGTGATGCGCCAACAGATGCCGAAGACTGTGAGGATCGAGGCGCTGGACACAGCGGAGAGCAGTGCCCAACGCTTTCCGGGTCCTTGCACCTGGCAGAATTCGGCGGTGCGTCTCTGACTTCGCAACGCGGCCAGTGGGACGCCGATCAGCGTCGCACCGAGGGCTGCGGCGGCCAGGCCGGAGCGCAGCGAGCCGCCGCCCGGGCGGGGTGCCGTGACGCCGATCAGGGGACTCGGGACGATGTGGGACGCCGTGGTGGGCGCTGAGTTCATGCCGGGTGCGGCCTTCGGAGCCCTCCGCAGTGCGGCCACGTCGGCGACCATCATGCCCAGCTCGTAACCGACGCTTGCATTGACTGCAGCCACCACGCCCTGGAACAGGGGAGTGCGCGGCAACAGCGAGGTGGTGTGGGCCAGTGCATAGCCAGCGATGCCCCCGAGCGCGGCGGGGACCGGGACGGAGACCGGATGACGACGTCGCCACCGGGCCAGGCTCTTGAACAGCCGAGGCGTGTGATGGTCTGTGGCGTGCGACAGGGGACCAAGGTGCTTCGGCATGGTGAACAGCTTAGAGCGTGCTGGGGAGGTGGCACCCAGCGTTGGGGGTGCGTCGAGCTGCGCTGATTCGTCCCAGTTTGGTGGAACGCGGGGTTCAACGCCCAGATCGGGTGGTTCCCCGCCGCGGAGGCGCGCTGAGCGGGTCTTCGGGCCAGGGATGCTTTGCATAGCGGCGACGATTCTCCGCGCGCACCTGGGGATAGACGTTCACCCAGAACGACTCGAGGTCGTCGGTGATCGCCAGGGGACGACGTGCGGGGCTCAACAGCTCCATCAACACCGGCACCCCGCTCACCCGTGGGGTGGTGCGCATGCCGAAGCATTCCTGGAGCTTCACGGCCAGCACTGGCTTCTGCTCGCCCGACTCGGGGCTGGGATAGCGCACCCGCACCTGCGAACCGGTGGGTACGGGCAGCCGCTCGGGCGCGGCCCGTTCGAGCTCGGCGAGTTGTCGCCAGTCCAACAGCGTGCGCAGCGCCGTGGTCACGTCCACGTCGAAGGTGGAGCCTGTGGTGCGCAGTGGCTTGGCCAGCCATTCATCCGCGCGCGCGATGAGCTCTGGCTGAGACATATCCGGCCAGCTGTCGGCGTCCACGGAATGGAGGAATGCCAGCCGATTGCGCAGACCCACGGCGCCGTCCGACCAGCGCAGCAGGCCGGGTTCGTCGATGCCCAGCCCTACCAGCGGCAACGCCTCCAGGGATGCTCTTGCGGCGATGTCGGGCCGCGTACGTGCGGGGGTACTCGACAGCGTGATGGCTCCCAGCGCATGTTGTGCCCGGGTCTGTACTCGTCCCGTGGCTGGGTCCCAGCGTGCGGTCTGGTTGTCGGTCACCAGCTCAGCGCCCGCCTCGAGGGCGATCTGCTCGTCGATGGCGGCGGCCGCCCGCACCAGACTGCCTGAGGAGCGCAGGGCGCGGCCCGACCCGGTGCGGGTATCGGTCCTGGTCAGCTCGCTGATCGCCAGCCATTCGACGTGGCCAAGGGCCGACTCACGCGGCAGATCCGCACCGGTACCTGCGGCAGTCAGATAGCTGTGCCCACCCGGCTCGCGGCGCTGTGCGATCCACTCGGGACGGGCTAGTGCGGTCAACAGGCCGACGGCCCGATCGTCGGGGACGGACGGTGTATGGCTGGCTTGTTGCCTCTGGGCGGACTGGGGGATCATCCGCTCAAGCCGGGCCGCCTCATGGCGCCATCGTCTCGAAACGGGAGATCGACCTGAAACCAGGGCCCGCCATTGGACCAGGAGATCGCCGCCGGGCACACGCTCGTCGTCAGCCAGCATGGCCATCACCTGCGCGGCCCGGGCTGCACCGACTCGAGTAGAGCCGACAAGGAGCGCACGTCCCAGCCGGGGGTCAAGAGGTAGTGCCGACAGACGACGTCCCAGGTCGGTGGGTCGCTCTTTGGCGTCCAGTGCGCCCAATCCATGCAATGTCTCGATGGCGCGCTCGAGGGCATCCGCCGGTAGCGGGTCGGGCAGGGTCATGCCGTCGCCGCGTGTTGAGCCCCAGCTCGCCAGCGTCAGGACGGCGCCAGCCAAATCGCTCACTGAGGCCTCGGGGGTGGCCTCGGCGTCCATGCCTGCCCATTCGTCATGGGCGAAGCAGCGCACCGCCACGCCCGGGCCCAGTCGGGCTGCGCGCCCAGCCCGCTGCTCGGCGCTCGCTCGGGACTCCCTTACCGTCACCAGTCCGGTGATTCCCCGGGCCGCGTCCAGCCGGGGCTCGCGCGAGAGTCCGGCGTCCACCACAATGCGCACGCCTGGCACAGTCAAGCTCGACTCGGCGACCGCGGTCGAGACGATCACCCGGGGCCGTTGGCCGCCCCTCAGCACGGCATCCTGGTGACGCGCGTCCATTGAGCCATGGAGCCCGACCACATCGACGTGTGGGGACAGACCCGGCTCGTGACGCAGCAGCCCGATCAGCTGATCGACGTCGCGGGCGCCGGGCACGAACACCAGACATGAGGCGGGCTCGTCGTCGGCGATCTGGCGGCGCGCCATGGCGTCGGCGGTGACCCGTGCAAGGTGGGCGGCGAAGGTATTGTCCAGGTGGCCGCCGTAGGTGGGCAGCACACCGGACGGCGGCGGCGCCCACTCAATGGTGAGCGGGAACAGCGCCCCGGGCACGTCCACCACCGGTGCCGGTGCGCCGGTGCCCAGCAGCGCGGCCCAGCGCTGCGCGTCAAGGGTCGCCGACATTGCGATCAGCGTCAGATCGTCGCGCAGATCGGCGATGTCATGGGCCATCGCAAAGGCCAGATCGGTGTCAAGGCGCCGTTCGTGCACCTCGTCGAGGATCACCGCGCCCACCCCGGAGAGCTCCGGGTCGCGCAGCATCCGATTGACCAGCACCCCGGTGGTCACGAATTCGACACGTGTGGCGCCGGACTGACGCGACTCGCCGCGCACGGTGAAGCCGACCTCGCGGCCCAGCGCAGTGCCGGACAGCTCAGCCAGTCGGTGGGCCGCCGCGCGGGCGGCGATGCGGCGCGGTTGGGTGACCACGACGCGCCCGGCATGGCCGTTGGCGGCCAGGGGCGGCACCACGGTGGTCTTGCCCGAGCCCGGAGGGGCCTGCACCACCAGCCGTGCGTCCAGCGCCGACAGTGCCGCGGTGAGCTCGGTCAAACGCTGCCCGACCGGCAGCCCAGCGGCTATCCGGTCGAGATCAAACACAGGGGAAGTCTCTCACGAGCGTGATCGGGGCCCTGGGAACTGCCGGGCGACTCTTTCGGCTCAGTGATCGCTGGGTGTGCGGTGATCCGGATGTGAGAGGTCGACGCCGGCCAAGGCGCCGACCACTACCAACGCTGGGGGGCGCACATGGTGGGCGTTCATATCGGCCACGGCGTCGCCCAGCGTGGTGCGCCACGATTCCTGGCTGGCCAGGCTCGCATTGCTCACCACGCGCACGGGGGTGTCGGCAGGCAGCCCTCCGGCCATCAGCTCCGGCGCGATGTCGCGCATATGGGCCACGCCCATCAGGATCACCAGCGTGAGCCGGTCCTTGGCGAGTTGGCGCCAGGGCACCTCGGAGCGCTCGTCGTTGGGCGAGACATGTCCCGACACGACGGTGAAGCCCTGCACCAGGTGGCGATGGGTCAGCGGGATGCCGGCCAGGGCCGGGCCCGCGGTCGCCGAAGAGACCCCCGGGATCACGCGCACCGGGATGCCTGCCTCGGCGCAGGCCTGCCACTCCTCGCCGCCGCGTCCGAAGACGAAGGAGTCGCCACCCTTGAGGCGCACCACCTTCCGGCCCTCGCGGGCGTGCGCGACGAGCAGTTGGTTGATCTCCTCCTGCGGCACATAGTGGCCGCGCGGGATCTTGCCCACCGGCACGAGTTCGGCGCCGTCGGACGCCTCTGACAGCAGGTCCTGCGGGGCGAGCCGGTCGTAAAGGATCACCTCGGCCTGCTGCACGGCCCGCAGGCCGGCCACGGTGACGAGTTCGGGGTCGCCGGGCCCGGCACCGACGAGGGTGACAGTGCCGGGCAACAGTGTGGTGGTCATCGGGTTTCCTCATCGGTGTTGGTGGTGTCGTCGGATCCGGGCACGGATGCGGCGTCATGCGTGGCGGCGAACTCGCCGAGCGCGGGAGCCAGGGCGGCCACCGCCTCGTCGAGGTTGCGTGGACGGGCGGACAGTCCCAGGGCGGCGGCAAGTGCCAACGGCCAGGGCGTGTCCAGATGGCTGCGCGCCACCAGGTCGGCGTCGGAGAGCAGGGCCTCAGGAACTCCCTGATGCACCATCGCGCCACAGACGATAGCGACCTCATCGGCCCAGTCGAGGGCCAGCGCCACATCGTGGGTGGCCATGACGATGGTCGTGCCGGCGTCAGTGAGCCGGTCGAGCGCGTCACGCATCTGGTGCACGCCCAGAGGGTCGAGTCCGGCGGTCGGCTCATCGAGCATGAGCACATCGGGACGCATCGCCACGGCGCCGGCGGTGGCGACGCGCTTGCGCTCGCCGTAGGACAACTGGTGGGTGGCGCGTTCGGCCAGATGGTCGGCGCCCAACAACGTGAGGGCCTCACGTACCCGGGCATGCACCTCGTCGGGCTCCAGCCCCAGGTTCATTGGGCCGAAGGAGACGTCCTGCCAGACGTCGGCGCTGAAGAGCTGGTCGTCGGGGTCCTGCAGCACCATCTGCACATGGCGGCGGTGCTCGCGCAGGCCCTTGCGTCCCCAGTCGATGGGGAGGCCATCACGTTCCACGGCACCGCCGGTGGGCTTCAGCGAGCCCGCCAGGCAGCTGAGCAGGGTGGTCTTGCCCGAACCGTTGGCGCCGAGCAGCGCGAGTCTGGTGCCGCGGGCGATGGCGAGGTTCACCGTGTCGAGCACGCGGGGACGGTCGGGGAAGCCGGCCACGAGGTCGTGGGCGGCCAGCAGGGCACTCATCGGGCCACCACCAGGCTGATCGACCAGATCGCGGCCAGCACCACGATGGTGGCGGTGATCAGGCGCGGCGAAGCGACCCGGGGCACGGGCAGCGTCACCAGGGAGGTCTCGAAGCCACGATGGGCCAGGCCCTCAGTCAGGCGCGACGAGCGATCCCAGGCGCGAAGCCCGATGGCCCCCACGGCGGCGGCCGTGTTGTGCCAGCGCCGCGACAGGCCGTTCCACCGGCCCACCGGGTTGTCCCCGAGCCGGCAGCGCTGCGCGGCCAGCACATTGGCGGTGGTCTCGGCCAACACGAACAGCAGCCGGTAGGTGAGCGAGGCGATCTCGAGCAGTGGATCGGGCACCCGGAAGCGACGCAGCCAGGTGAGCAGGTCGACCATGGGCGTGGTGGTGGCCAACACCATCACCGCCAGCGTGCCCGACAGGCCGTGGGCGAACAACCGGGCGGCCTGGACCACCGAGCTGGGCCCCACCGACAGGAAGGCGACATGCCACCAGGCGTCGGCCGGTGCGGTGCCGACGCTGAACAACACCGAGATCGCCCCGAGGACCAAGAAGACGAGGGGAGCGCTCATCGCCGCCAGCAGCACCCGTGGCCGGATGCGGGCGGCGCCCACGATCAGGGCGATGGCGGCCACGGCCACCAGCAGCGTGCCCGGCCAGGTGGGGGCGAGCAACGCGGTGAGCACCAGCCCCAGGGAGCAGGAGACTTTCTCGCCGACGCGATGACGCCGCCAAGGGCTGCCCCAGGCGGCGTCATCGAGCGCTCCGATGTGGAGACCACTCATGGTGTCAGGCGTTCTGTGCTCGGGGATCGGCTGTTCCCTGTGCGGTGTCGCCGGTGCTGATCCCCGCAGGCGATGCGGTGGAAGTATCAGCGGCCGCGGCAGTCACGCTGATCGCGGCGTCCTCCTTACGGGCAGCCTTCTTGCCCGCCATGCGGCCAAGACAATAGAAGATGATGCCCGAGCCGATGGCTGCCTGGATGGCGAACAGACCAGACTCGACCTCTCCGGCGGGCTCGAAGAGCGGCTTGAACCAGGGTTCGGCTCCGGCTTGCTCGGCGGCTTCGGTGGCTGCTGAGTCGGTGCCGACGAAACTCTCATCCTGTCCGGCGGTGCGCATGCCCCCGATAATCAGGCTGGCGATGAAGATGACGACGATGGCGGCCAGCAGAAGTGGCGTCACCCACTTGCGGTTGGCGTCAAACAATCCATGGCCACCAGTGGTCTTGGCGTCATTCAATGGGGTGGCGAGCTTGGTGCTCGTGATGCTTGCCTCAGACATGGGCCACCTCCGCGGCCTCGACGTTGGCGGTGCGCTTGGAGCCGAGACGCAGGCCCAGGGCCTGCAGCTGCGGTCCGGCCACCTTGAACAGGAAACGGAACAGCAGGATGCCGAAGAAGCCCTCCAGCACTGACAGGGGAATCTGTGAGATCGCGAAGATTCCGAGGAATTTACCGGCAGCGCCGAGGATGCCGGTGGAGGGATCGGGATAGGCGAAGGCCAGCTGGAAGCTCGTGACGCAATAGGTCGACAGATCCGACAAGAACATGGCCAGGAAGATGCCCAGGGCCAGCGGTCCGCCGAGCTTCTTGTTGAGCGCATAGGCGCCGTAACCCACCCAAGGGCCGACGATCGCCATGGAGAAGGTGTTGGCACCCAGCGTCGTGATCCCGCCATGGGCGAGCAGCAATGCCTGGAAGATGAGCACGATCAGCCCCATGAACGCCATGACCGGCGGCTTGAACAACACGGCCCCGACGCCCGTGCCGGTGGGATGGGAGCTTGACCCGGTGACCGACGGCAGCTTGATGGAGCTCAGCAGAAAGGTGCAGGCGCCGGCCGTCGCAAGAAGTAGCCGGTTCTCCGGATGGTGCTTGACCTGCTTGACCACCTGCACGGCCCCGTGCACCACGAAAGGTGCGGCGGCAGCGAACCAGATGGCGCATTGAACGGGTGGTAGAACGCCCTCAGCGATATGCATGGCATTCCTTTCTCGGGATCATGCGTCCCGCGTGTGAAAGGCTCGCCTGTGGTCAGTTCCTGACTCTCATCGCGAAGCGATTGCTCCGAAATGTTCACAGTGGCGCGACCGTGTCGGCTTGAACCGACTTCCTGTCCCGCAGGCGAGTTGACGCGAGAAGTATATGGGTCCCGTTCGCCTGGGGCGAATTGATTGGGAAAGAAAAACGGGTTCAGTGTGATGGAAGCTGCGATCGTCGACGGGTGGGCACGGCACTCGGGCGGGGTATGCCCGAATCCACCAGGATCGAAGTCATCAGCTCACGAGGCAGTGTCGCGGGCGATCGCGGCTGCTTCGGCGGTGCCGTTTCCCGACCAGAAATCATGGCAGGCGTCAGAAAGCACAGACGCCATGGCAGAGCGGGCAGCGTCGGCGTTGCCCTCGAAAATCGCCTGTGCGACGGCCTCATGTCCCAGAATCGTTGGCTGACGGGCCGGATGTGGCGCGTCGAAGTCAATGCGTGAGCGAATGACGATGCCGACCAGCTCACCGAGAGCGGCAAAGAGCTCGTTGCCGCATGAGGCGAGCACGACCTCGTGGAATTCGTTATCGCATTCGATGAATGATTCCTCGTCATCGGCATCCGAATAGTGCCGCATCTCGGCGGCCAAGGACAGAAGGCGTCCTCGGTTGGGGATCGGCGCGATCTCGGCGGCATCGGCGGCTGCCATGGGCTCAACTGCTTGGCGCAGCTGAATCACATCGCGCATCTGGTCCACTCGCTGGGTGGAATGCAGCCGCCAATTGATGAGCAGCGGATGCAGCATGCGCCAGTTCTCCTGCGGTTGGGCCACCAGCCCCAATCGACGGCGGGGCGTGGCCAGACCCATCGCCTCAAGCTGGCGGGCCGCCTCGCGTGCCACCGTGCGCGACACCGCAAAGCGGGCTTGGATCGCCTCAAGCGCGCGCGCCTCACCAACCGGCCAGATGCCGTCGATGATCTCGATTCCAAGCTCACGGTCAACACTCATGAATTTCGGCTGGTTGCCTGGTTGAACGGTCACATTTCTCCTTGGACTGCCTGACTAATTGCCCGTGCACAAAGGAGTTGCGGCTCGGGGGGTGTCTTAAGAAGACACTAGTCGCATGTGTGGCTGGTACGTAGTACGTTAATGGTGTCGTTTCACCCCCTAGCGTCACCCGGTCGTGTCGTCTGGCGCGATTGGAATACGACCATCTCGGACGAACAAGGAAGTCCGCCGGGAAGGAGATGCCTGCTATGTCGCAAGCATGGGCGAGAAATCAGGCTGGGTGCAGCCGCTTGCCCAATGATGGCCGCCGTCAGCGCTCAACCGTTGCCGCGGCACTGTTCGGTTCGTCGTTCACCTCGTTGACTCCTCAGGAGAACCAATCATGACTCTCCATCTGATTCTTGCGGCGCTCGCCGGCATCGCCACCATCGTGGTGCTCATCGTCTGGCTCAAGGTGCATCCCTTCCTGGCTCTGATGGGCGGTTCTGCGGTGATGGCCGTGTCCGCCGGGGTCTCGTACACCGACATGTTCACCAGCTTCACCAAGGGTGTCGGGTCCACCTTCTCTGACGTTGGCCTGCTGATCGTGCTGGGCTCGATCATCGGCACTTTGCTGATTTCCTCTGGTGGCGCCGATGTGATCGTCGACACCATTCTCGACAAGACGCCGGTGAAGAGACTGCCCTGGGCGATGGCGCTGATCGCCTTCGTGGTGGGCATCCCGCTGTTCTTCGAGGTTGGCGTCGTCATCCTGATCCCTGTGGTGATGTACGCCGCGCACCGCGCCAAGCTGCCGGTGATCCTGCTCGGCATCCCGGCGCTGGCTGGTCTGTCCGTGTTGCACGGACTGGTGCCGCCGCACCCCGGACCGCTGATCGCGATCAGCGCGCTGAACGCCAACATCGGCATGACGATGGGCCTCGGGTTGCTGGTGGCCATCCCGGTGCTGATCATCTCCGGCCCGCTGCTGGGCAAGGTGATGGCCAAGTGGGTGCCGATCACGGCTGGCGAGGACTATGTGCAGAAGGAGGCCGACGCGGTTCATGCCAACGACCGCAAGCCCAGCTTCGGTATCTCGATCATGGCGGTGCTGCTGCCGGTGGTGCTCATGCTGGCCCGCACCGTGGCAGAGCTCGCGCACGTCGACAAGACCACGGCGGGACGCTTCCTCGTTTTCCTCGGCACTCCGCTCATCGCCCTGCTGATCACCGCGATCTTCGCCATGTTCGTCTTCGGCTATCTGCTGGGACGCACCCGCGACATGATGAACAAGCTGGTCGGCTCAGCGTTCGGGCCAGTGGCCGGCATTCTGCTGATCGTCGGTGCGGGCGGTGGCTTCAAGCAGACGCTGGTCGACTCGGGTATCGCGAAGATGATCGGGCAGGGCTTGGCCGATGCCAACCTGCACCCGCTGTTCGCGGCATGGCTGATGGCCGTGCTCATTCGGCTGGCGACCGGCTCAGCCACTGTGGCGACGATTACCGCTGCCGGCATCATGGCGCCCATGGTGGGCTCATTGCCCCCTGTTGAGGGCTCCCTGATGGTGCTGGCCATCGGTGCCGGCTCGGTCTTCCTCAGCCATGTCAATGACGCGGGTTTCTGGATGGTCAAGGAGTACTTCGGCATGACGGTGGGTCAGACCTTCAAGACCTGGTCGCTCATGGAGACGGTGATATCTGTGACCGGGTTGGCCTGTGTGATGGGAGTGAGCCTGATCGTCCTCTAGCCCTGATCGCCCTCTAGCGTGGTGGTGCGAGATCTTTCGCCTGCCACCCGCGAGATCCGACTGGTGTTTCCCCTGCTCCCGCGCGTTGTGGTCGGGTGTCGCCGAGATGGATGGTGGCCCCGGCTCCGGGAGCTTCAACGATTGGAGAAGAAGTGCAACTTGGACTTATCGGACTTGGTCGCATGGGTCGCAATATGGCCGAGCGCATCAGCCGGGCGGGGCATGAGGTGGTCGGCTACGACCGTGATCCCCAGGTAACGCAGGTGCCCGATCTGCCTGCCCTGGTGAAGAGGCTGGACGCGCCCAGGGTGGTGTGGGTGATGGTGCCCGCGGGGGAGGCCACGCGTGCGACCGTGCACGAGCTTGCCGAGCTGTTGGACCCGGGCGATCTCGTGATCGACGGGGGCAATTCTCATTACGGCGATGACAAGCCGAACGCCGAAACGCTCGGCGCGCAGGGCATCCGCTATCTCGACTGCGGGGTCTCCGGTGGTGTTTGGGGGCTTGAGAACGGCTATGGGCTCATGGTCGGCGGCAGTGACGACGATGTGGCGCGGGCCATGCCGATCTTCGATGCCTTGCGTCCCGAAGGTCCTCGAGAAGAGGGCTTCGTGCATGCCGGGCGCATCGGCGCGGGTCACTACGCCAAGATGGCGCACAATGGCATCGAATATGGCCTGATGCACGCCTATGCCGAGGGTTGGGAGCTGCTCGAGGCCGCCGATGATCTGGTCACCGATGTGCCCGGCTGCTTCAAGGCCTGGACGCGGGGGACCGTGGTGCGCTCGTGGTTGCTTGATCTTCTGGTGAAGGCGCTGGAGGAGAACCCCGGCCTTGAGGGAGTCAGTGACTACACCACTGACTCGGGCGAGGGTCGGTGGACGCTTGATGAGGCGGTGGCGCGGGCGGTGCCCATGCCGGTGCTGGCTGCGTCGCTGTTCGCCCGGTTCTCCTCGCGTCAGGAGACCAGCCCGAGCATGCAGATGGTGGCTGCCCTGCGCGGCCAGTTCGGCGGACACGAGGTGCTGCGCAAGGGCGAATAGCGGCAGAAGTCATCCTGTGTCACGAGCGTTGGCGCGTGGTGGCGCAGGGCGGCGACGCGGCATGAGCAGGGATGAGAAAGTCGGCATGAGCGAGAGGGCATGAGAAAGCTCGTGCCAGGGGTGTCCCGTGCAAGCAGTGTGTGGTGAGCACGCACAGTGTGTTGTGAACATAGACAGTGTGTTGCGGGCATCAAGGTGTCGGTCGTCCCGATTTGCCTGGGTGGATATAGCTGGACGGACCTGTGCAGTGTGCTGCGAGCATAAGGGTGCGCAGTGAAGAGACATAGGTGAAGAGACCTATGGGTGCGCAGTGAAGGTGGGCGCTGAACAGGGGTGGGGTCGGGGCGCACGCTCCGACCCCACCCCTACGTTCTGTCCGGAAGTGTTCGGCTCCGGAGATGTCGTTCCCGCCAAACCTTGAGATCGTCTGGGGCCATGCACGGCAGCGCCAAAATGTCGACAATTTTCGGGCAGATCGGCGGTTTCGGGGAATAGTCAGGGGGCTCGTATCGGTTGAGTCAAGTGGACTCAAGAAGTAAGTTGAGTGATGTAAGCTCAAGGCGTCGTCGAGTGATCGATGGCGCAATGAGCAAGCCAGACATCAATGTAGAGCAAGCAAGGGCTTTTGGGCGGGGCGCTGTAAAGCAGCCGCAGCGCTCGGGCCCGAACTGCTGGATCGCACCGTCACAGGAACGATTCGGCAAAGGGACAATCAGGACGATGCTCGCACCGTCCGCACACACTGGAGGACACAACACATGGCTCGTGCAGTAGGTATTGACCTCGGCACCACCAACTCCGTCATCGCCGTTCTAGAGGGCGGCGAGCCGACGGTCATCCCGAATGCCGAGGGTTCGCGCACCACCCCGTCGGTGGTCGCCTTCGCGAAGAACGGCGAGGTGCTGGTCGGCGACGTCGCCAAGCGCCAGGCCGTCACCAATCCCGAGCGCACCATTCGTTCGGTGAAGCGTCACATGGGCACGTCGTGGACCACGAAGATCGACGACAAGGAATACAAGCCCCAGCAGATCAGCGGCTTCGTGCTGCAGAAGCTGAAGAGGGACGCGGAAGCGTACCTGGGCGAGCCGGTCACCGACGCCGTCATCACCGTGCCGGCATACTTCGGCGACGCCGAGCGCCAGGCCACCAAGGAGGCTGGCGAGATCGCGGGCCTGAAAGTCGACCGCATCATCAATGAGCCCACCGCGGCCGCGCTCGCCTACGGACTCGACAAGGCCGACAAGGAACAGACCGTGCTGGTCTTCGATCTCGGCGGCGGCACCTTCGACGTCTCGCTGCTGGACATCTCCGACGGCGTCTTCGAGGTCAAGGCCACCAAGGGCGACCCGAAGCTGGGCGGCGATGACTGGGATCAGCGCATCGTCAACTGGCTGATCGAGCAGTTCAAGGCCAAGAACGGCGTCTCGCTCGAGAAGGACAAGATGGCCCTGCAGCGTCTGCAGGAGGCTGCCGAGCACGCCAAGATCGAGCTCTCGCAGACCCAGACGACTGACATCAACATTCCGTACATCACGGCCACGCAGGCGGGCCCGTTGCACCTTGAGGAGACCCTGAGCCGCGCTGAGTTCCAGCGCATGACCCAGGACCTGCTGGATCGCTGCAAGACCCCCTTCAACGCCGTGCTGAAGGATGCCAAGATCGGCGTCAGTGGCATCGACGAGATCATCCTGGTCGGCGGTTCCACGCGTATGCCCGCCGTGCAGGACCTGGTCAAGGAGCTGTCCGGCGGCAAGGATCCCAACCGTTCGGTGAACCCCGACGAGGTCGTGGCCCTGGGTGCCAGCCTGCAGGCCGGCGTGCTGAAGGGCGAGGTCAAGGATGTGCTGTTGCTCGACGTCACCCCGCTGAGCTTGGGCATTGAGACCAAGGGCGGCGTGATGACCAAGATCATCGAGCGCAACACCACGATCCCCACCAAGAAGTCGGAGATCTTCACCACCGCTGAGGACAATCAGCCGTCAGTGATGATTCAGGTGTATCAGGGCGAGCGTGAGTTCGCCCGCGACAACAAGTCGCTGGGCAACTTCGAGCTCACCGGCATCATGCCGGCGCCCCGCGGCGTCCCGCAGATCGAGGTCACCTTCGACATCGACGCCAATGGCATCGTGCACGTCTACGCCAAGGACACCGCAACCGGCAAGGAACAGTCGATGACTGTTACCGGCGGTTCGGCCCTGAACAAGGACGAGATCGACAAGATGGTCAAGGACGCCGAGGCCAACGAAGAGGCCGACAAGAAGCGTCGTGCCTCGGTTGACATGCGCAACGAGGCAGACATGCTGACGCTGCGCACCGACAAGCTGCTTGAGGAGAATGGCGACAAGCTGTCCGATGACGTCAAGCAGCCGGTCGTGGAGGCCGTCGCGGCGTTGAAGGAGGCCCTCAAGGGCACCGACAATGACGACGAGGTGAAGTCGGCCATGGACGATCTGAACCAGAAGGCGTCGGCAATGGGACAGGCCGTCTACGAGGCGGCTCAGCAGCAGCAGGCGGCAGGCGCTGCGGGCGGTGACCAGGCCTCCGGGTCGGGCGAGGCCCCCAGTGGGGATGACGATGTCGTCGATGCCGAGATCGTTGACGACGAGGACAAGAAGGACGACTCCAAGTGAGTCACCGCGACGGAGCCCAGCGCTGAATGCCGGGCTTCGTCGCCGCCTGTGGTCGCCGGTCCGCACCTGGACCGGTGACCACAGGCATCGGCTCCACCTACTCTTGGGAGGTGGGGCGTCAAGCTAGCGATTCCGCGATTCGGGTCGCGGACAGGAGTATCCACAGATATGACGGACAAGCCAGCCGAGGGCAACGGCGACGAGCAGCCGCAGGGTGATTTCGCGAATCTCACCCCTGAAGAGTTCCTCGCCAAGACTGCCGAAGGCACCGCCAAGGAGGCTGGCGCGCAGGCACGGGCCGATGCCGCGAAGCAGGCCCATGACAGCGCGGCCGCGTTGAAGGCCTTGGCTGAAGAGCGCACCGAGGATCTACAGCGCCTGCAAGCCGAGTATGTGAATTACAAGAAGCGCGTTGATCGTGACCGCGATGTCGCCCGCGCCAAGGGCGTCGAGTCCGTGGTGCGCGATCTGGTGCCGGTGCTCGACGCGATTCATCAGGCCGAGGCCCATGGCGAGTTGACCGGCGGTTTCAAGCTGGTGGCCGATGAGCTGGAAAGCCTGGCCGCCAAGCATGGGCTGGTCATCTTCGGCGAGGCCGGCGAGGAATTCGATCCGCGCCTGCACGAGGCCATGTACCAGGTGCCCACGCCGGGCACCGGCGAGATGCGCATTCACGAGGTCATGCAGAAGGGCGTGCGCGTGGGTGACGCCCTGGTTCGCCCGGCGCGCGTGGCGGTCTCGGTGCCCACCGGTGAGTCGGACGCTTCCGACAGCGATGAGGATGGCGCAGCGGGGTCATCGTCCACGGACGCGGATGCGACCCCGTCGACGGGTGACGACGCCACCGGCGCCAGCGAGTGAACCCAGCTGCCACAACGACACCGCTCATGATGGCTTCGCCAGCTCGCTGTGCGGGGGATAGGGGCGTTGAGCCGCGTTCTGAGGTTGCATGAGCGTGAGAAGAGCCATGTGCAGCACAATTGAACAAGATCACAACAGGGAAAGGGGGCGCCGATGAGCACCAAGGATTATCTGGAAAAGGACTATTACAAGGTGTTGGGCGTGCCCAAGAACGCCAAGCCCGAGCAGATCAAGAAGGCCTTCCGCAAGATCGCGCGAGAGAACCATCCCGATCAGCATCCCGGCGACAAGAAGGCCGAGGAGCGTTTCAAGGCGGCGTCCGAGGCCAATGATGTGCTTAGCGATCCGGCCAAGCGCAAGGAATACGACGAGACCCGCACCCTCGGCGCCTCGGGCGGCGCGGGTGGCTTCCGCTTCAATCGCGGCGCCTCGGGCGGCGGTCCCGGCGTCAATGTGAATGATCTCTTCCGCACCATGGGCGGCTCGGGCGGCGGAGCTGGTGGCGGCCTGGGCGATCTCCTGGGCGGTCTGGGTGGACTGTTCGGGCAGGATGTCGGCGGCGGGACTCGCCGCAGCTCCACGCCACCGCGTCGGGGAGCCGATGTGGAAAGCACCGCGTCGATCAGTTTCATGGACGCCGTCGAGGGCACCACGGTGAAGCTGCGGATGCTCAGCGACGAGCCTTGCCCGGTCTGCCATGGAACGGGCGCGGAGCCCGGCACCATGCCACGCGTCTGCCCGACCTGCGACGGCTCAGGTGTGCAGGTGTCGATGAACGGCACCACCTCGCCCTGCCCCACATGCCATGGTCGTGGACTCATCGTCGACCATCCCTGCCATGAATGCCATGGTTCGGGACGCGCCCAGGGCACGAAGACCATGCAGGTGCGCATCCCGGCGGGAGTCACCGATGGACAGCGCATCAGGGTGCGGGGCAAAGGAGCGAACGGAGAGAACGGCGGGCAACGCGGTGATCTCTATGTGCAGGTGAAAGTGGCACCGGACAAGGTCTTCGGACGCTCCGGTGACAATCTCACCGTCAAGGTTCCGGTGACATTCCCCGAGGCGGCCATGGGCACCGAGATCAGCGTGCCCACGCTCAACTCGGGACATGTGCGGCTTCGTGTCCCCGCCGGAACGCCCAGCGGTCGCACTTTCCGGGTGCGGGGCAAGGGCGTCTCAAAAGCCAAGGGAGGCCGGGGCGATCTCCTGGTCACCGTTGAGGTCACCGTGCCTTCCCGTCTCAGCAAGAAGGCAAAGGAGGCCCTTGAGGCCTATGCCTCGCAGGTGGACGAACCGAATCCGCGGGATACGCCTGGCGAGGAGTCTTGATGACCCGAGATCTCGTCGTCGACACAGCGTCCCGGCGCAGGAGGTGCGCACATGAGTGAGTCATGGCTACCGCAGGTGATCGACCCCGACGCGGCGATCTTCACGGTGTCGGTGGCCGCTAGCCTGACGGGAATGCATCCACAGACGCTGCGTGGCTACGACCGGATGGGTTTGGTCGTGCCCAAGCGGGCCAAGGGACGCGGGAGGCGCTATTCCCCGCGCGATGTCACCCGGCTGCGGCTCATTCAGCGCCTCTCCCAGGAGGAGGGCATCAACCTCAACGGCATCCGCCGGATCATCGGTCTGGAGAAGGAGCTGGACGATATGCGTCACCGCGTCGACCAGATCACCGACCTGATGCGTCAGATGACCGAGATGCAGGAACAGGTGCAGCGGATCTTCACCGCCGGCCCGAGCGGCGTGCAACGTGGACGTCAGCGGCACGCCTATCTGCGGGAGCTGGAAAGCGGTCCGACAGACCTGTAGCGCAACTACGTGTCGACGTGGGCCCAGCCATTCGCGATGGTTGTGAGTCATGTGACGCAAGGCCCCGGCAGGCATCGCACCTGACCGGGGCCTTGGCACGTCCGGGATGTCTTGGTCGTGTGGGCGGAGGAATGGTTGCTTCGCTGATCGCCCTCCATCGGGCGCCACGCCTGCGCTGTGGGTGGGCTCATCGGGGCTGGATACGGGGGTTCTCTTGCCGGGGTTGCGGGCCGTGACGCGGACGAGGGTTATTCGCTCCGGGAGGCGCGGTTGATCCGCTGGCGCAGCGCTGAGTCGGGAGCGACCAGGGTCATCTGATAGCAGCCGTCAAGGCCATTTCCCTTGCCTTCGACGAATCTGAGCCGGGGAAATTGGTCGCGCAGGGTGCGTTCGAAATGGCTGCTCAGCACTCGATTGCGGAAGGCATTTCCCACGGCTCCCACCAGGGGATCGGCCCGCTCGGCCTGGCCCACGCGACGCAACCCCGCAAAGACTGAATGAGCCAGCAGCTCTGCCGCCTCCTCGCTGATGCGGCGACAGACCATATCGGTCTCCGCGAGATCAGCCACCACCTGGGCGTAGGCCGCGATCCGGCTCACTTTCAACTCGTCGGCCTGCAGCTCAAGATAGGCCTCTTCGAGGTCATCGAAATCGTGACGCACCACGGACGTCAGCGCCGTGGGGGCTCCCCGGCCGTCATGGGCCTGCATGGCCCGGTCCAGCGCGGTGCGCCCGATCCAGAAGCCTGAGCCGGCGTCGCCGAGGAGATAGCCCCAGCCGTCAACGCGGGCGGTTCGATCGTTGCCCGCGGCCAGGGTCACCGCGCCGGTGCCCGCGGCGACCACCGCGCCCAGTTCGTCGCCGATGGCCCCCAGATAGCTGGTGGTCGAGTCGTGGGCCAGCAGGATCTCCCGGATTCCGGTGCCGTCGAGCATGTCCAGTAATTCACTGGCGTCGGCATTGTCGACCAGCCCCGAGACGCCGATCGCCACGACGTCAGCAGCGTTATCAACGGCATGCAGGCCCGAGCGGACGGCCGTGGCCAGCTGCGGAAGTATGGGGCGGTCGGTGAGCACGCCGGCATGCTCCGAGTCAGCGAGCACCACCCCGCCCTTGCGGTATTGCGTGCGTGTGATGGTCTGTCCAGCGTCGAGGCACAGCACCGTGCCCCCAGAAGCATCCTCGTCCATCATGGATTCAGCATAGTGACGCGAGCCGGTGAGCCGATCCCGGCGCCGGGTGAGCTGGTGATCTGGGCGTGCGCTCTCAGCCCTGCGTTCGGCGACCTACTTATCCTCTGCGTGCCCGGCTCCGGAATGTCGGGCCTCATGTGTGGTGGGCCTCGCCCCGCCGCCGGTGACCCATGTGCCCGATTCCCGCCTGATGGGGTGGGCATGGGGGCTGCGTCGGGTTGTCGGTCATCCGGCCTTGTGCCGTGTCTTGGTCGGCCTTTGATCGCAGTGGAGTCCTTTGCTGGGCAGACGATGTAAAGGTCTGCTGTGGTGTCAGGAGAATCAGCAGCTGGTGTCACAGGAACCGACTGGGTACCGACAAAACTGTGCCGACAAATCGACCTCGGGCGGGGTTTCACCCTCCGCCATGCGCGTGGCGGCGAGCACCACAATGGGTTTGTGGAGCGAGCAGGTAGATTTGTCCCCGTGGTTGACACCGTTGAGAATGCCCGAACGACCCCCGATGTTGTGCAGCCCTGGGAGGCCCTCGGCCTCAAGGCAGATGAATATGCCCAAATCCGCGATCTGCTGGATCGCCGTCCCACCGGTGCCGAACTGGCCATGTACTCGGTGATGTGGTCGGAGCATTGCAGCTACAAGTCAAGCAAGATTCATCTCAAGCGGTTCTCTGAACTGCCCCAGACCACCCCGCGCGGACCATTGCTGGCGGGCATCGGCGACAACGCCGGCGCGGTGGACATCGGCCAGGGCTATGCGGTCACCTTCAAGGCGGAATCCCACAACCATCCGAGCTATGTGGAGCCCTATCAGGGAGCCGCCACCGGCGTTGGCGGCATCGTGCGCGACATCATGGCGATGGGCGCGCGCCCGGTGGCCTGCATGGACGCCCTGCGCTTCGGCCCCCTGCACTCGGCCGACACCAAGCGCACCCTGCCCGGCATCGTCGCCGGCGTTGGAGGCTATGGCAACTGCCTGGGATTGCCCAATATCGGCGGCGAGCTCGTCTTCGACTCCAGCTATTACGGCAACCCCCTGGTGAACGCCCTGTGCGTGGGCGTGATGCGTCACGATGATCTGCACTTCGCCAAGGCCACCGGCGGCGGCAACAAGGTGATCCTCTATGGCGCGGCGACCGGCGCTGATGGCATCGGCGGCGCCTCGGTGCTCGCCTCGGAGACCTTCGAGGCCGACGGCCCGGCCAAGCGACCCAGCGTGCAGGTGGGTGATCCCTTCATGGAGAAGCTGCTCATTGAGTGCACCCTCGAGCTCTTCCACGCTGGCGTGGTCACCGCCCTGCAGGACTTCGGCGCGGCCGGCATCAGCTGTGCCACCTCCGAGTTGGCCTCGGCCGGCGACGGCGGCATGCACTGCGAGCTCGATCTGGTGCCGCTGCGCGATCCCACGATGACGCCCGAGGAAATCCTCATGAGCGAATCGCAGGAACGCATGATGGCCGTTGTCGAGCCGGGCGATGTCGACGAGTTCATGGCGATCTGCGCGAAATGGGATGTGCAGGCCACCGTCGTCGGTGAGGTGACCGAGGACGACCGGCTGATCATCGACTGGCACGGGGAGACGATCGTTGACGTCGACCCGAAGACTGTCGCCGTTGACGCCCCCCGTTATGACCGACCCCAGCTGCGTCCCGAGTGGCTCGACGGGGTGCAGGCCGACCACGCCAACAATCTTCCCCGGGCCCACGACGGGGGAGCGCTGGCCGATGCCGTGGTGGCGGTGGCCACCAGCCCCAATCTTGCCGACAAGAGCTGGGCCACCAATCAATACGATCGTTATGTGCGCGGCAACTCAGTGCTCACCCAGCCTGAGGACTCCGGCATGGTGCGGGTTGACGAGAAGACCAATCTGGGCGTCGCTTTGTCCATGGACGCCAACGGCCGTTATGCCTATCTGAACCCCTATTTCGGCGCTCAGCTGGCCCTGTCCGAGAGCTACCGCAATGTGGCCACCACCGGCGCCCAGCCGGTGGCGATCACCGACTGCCTCAACTTCGGCTCGCCCGAGGACCCTGAGGTGATGTGGCAGTTCACCGAGGCCATCAAGGGGCTGGTCGACGGCTGCAAGGTTCTCGGTGTGCCCGTCACCGGCGGCAATGTGAGCTTCTACAACCAGACCGACGGCATCAACATCCTTCCGACGCCCCTGGTGGGCATGCTCGGCGTGATCGACGATGTGCGTTTGCGCATTCGTCAGGGCTTCGCCAATCCGGGGGACACGGTGATGCTTCTGGGCACCACGAAGCAGGAACTCGGCGGCAGCGCGTGGGAAGACGTGATGCATGGCCATCACCTGGGCGGGCTGCCGCCCTTCCCCGACTTCGATGCCGAGATCGCCCTGGGCAAGGTGCTCCAGGAGGCCGCCACGAGGCAGCTCGTGGCGGGTGCTCACGATCTGTCCGAGGGAGGTCTCGCCGTCGCCCTGGTCGAATCATGTCTGTACGGCGGTCACGGGGTCTCATTCACACTTCCCGGCGACGTGGACCCCTGCGCCGAGTTGTTCAGCGAGACGCAGGCGCGCGCCATCGTCTCGCTCGCACCGCAGGACGTATCGCAGTTCAGCGAGCTGTGCGCCGATCAGGGCGTGCGTGCTCGTGAGATCGGCGAGGTGCGTGGCGACGAGCTGCTCGAGGCCAGGGGATTGTTCACCATCCAGCTGGACGAGCTACGGCGCCAATGGGAGTCCACCATTCCGGAAGCGATGCAGGGGGCATAGAACAATGACCGAACAGCGTGATCAGGAAGTCATCGATCAAGTGCGCGAGGTCCTGCCCGGCGTGCTTGACGATCTGCGCTCCATGGTGCGTATCCCTTCGGTGAGCTCACAGTCGGCTCACGACGGCGACATCACCGCGATGGCCGATCAGCTGGTGGGGTATCTGAAGATGCTCGGCCTCGACGACGTGCGCATCATCGAGGCGGGTGGCAAACCGGCGGTGCTGGCGCATTATCCGGCGCCCGAGGGCAAGCCCACCGTCTGCCTGTATTCGCACTATGACGTGCAGCCCACCGGGGATCTTGACGCATGGACCTCGGATCCCTTCGTCGCGGTGGAGCGCGATGGGCGCCTCTATGGACGCGGCACCGCCGACGACAAGGGTGGTCTGGGCGTGCATCTGGCGGCGCTTCGGGCTTTCAAGGGCAAGCCTCCGGTGGGAGTGACCGTGCTCTTCGAGGGAGAGGAGGAGATCGGCTCGCCGAGCCTCGACGCATTGCTCGAGAAATACACCGACGAGCTCGAGGCCGACGCCTATCTGATCTGCGATTGCGGCAATTGGGAGGTCGGCACCCCCGCCTTCACCACATCGCTGCGCGGGGTCGTCGACTGCGTGGCGGAGGTGAGCACCCTTGATCACGCCATCCACTCCGGGGAATACGGGGGAGTGGTGCCTGACGCCCTCACCTCGCTGTGCCGTCTGCTGGCCACCTTGCACGACGACCGCGGCAATGTCGCGGTGAAGGGCCTGGTGAGCGGTCATGCCCCCGAACAGCTTGAATATCCCGACGAGCGGATGCGTGCCGAGACGGGAGTTCTCGCCGGCGTTGACTTCATCGGTGACGATTCCTTCGTCGACCGCATGTGGAACAAGCCATCGATCTCGGTGATCGGGCTCGACACCACTGCGATCTCGGCCAGCTCCAATGTCCTCATTCCCTGCGCCAAGGCGCGGATCAGTCTGCGTGTGGCTCCGGGCGACACCACGCAGAACGCCCGAGCCCGGCTCTTCGAGCATCTGCGGGCCAATACCCCATGGGGTGCCCGGCTCACCCTGTCGAATGCCGAGGCTGGAGAGCCTGCGAGCCTGCCTTTCGAGGGACCCATCGCCGAAGAGGCCCGGGCGGCCTTCGCCGCCGCGTGGGGCACCGAGCCGGTGCTCAACGGGACCGGCGGCTCCATTGGCATGATCGCCAGCTTCCAGCGGGCATTCCCCCAGGCGACGATCCTGGGCACCGCGGTCAGCGATCCGCATTCGCGGATGCACGGCATCGACGAGTCCCTCCATCTGGGCGACTGGCGCAAGGCTGCGGCGTCGGAGGCGCTGCTGCTCGACCGCCTGGCCCGCTGATGGCCGAGGACTTCGCCCCACGCTATGAGAGCTATCCCGACAGGCTCATTCGCGAGGCGATGGCGCGGGGCGAGTTCTCCGACAATCCGTTGCGGGGCAAGCCCCTGCCGCTAGGACGCGCCGGAGCGCAGAAGAGCTGGATCCAGGAGCGTCTGGAGCGGGAGGATCTCTCGGGCATCCTCCCGCCGCCGCTTCAGCTGCGCCGGGAAAAGGCTGCGATCGCGGAAACCTTGGCGAATGTGCCCACCGAGAAGCAGGCCCGCGAGATCGTCGAAGCGCTCAATGGACGCATCCGGGAGGCCACGATGAACCCGGCCAGCCGACCGCGTGTGGTGATCTCCCTGCTCGACGTTGACCAGGTGCTGGCCAGGTGGCGTCAAAGTCACGGGAAGGGCCCCGATGCCAGACCACAGCCCCGGCCCCAGCGTTAGCTGCTTGCCGACGGGTCGCGCAGTCCGGTGATTGATGCCCTGCGGCGCCACTCGCGGTTGCCGCCGCCCCGGCGATCCACGACAATCAGAGATATCGATTGATGCTGGCTGAGTGGCGTCGAACCAGGGGGACATAGGCGATGAAGTCTGATGTTGACATTGCAATGGAAGCAACGCTCAAACCCATCTCACAGATAGCGGAGGCGCTGGGCATCGGGGCCGAAGAATACGACCCCTATGGGCGCGACAAGGCCAAGCTGTCGCTGTCGCTGCTGGACCGCATCGCTGATCGTCCCGACGGAAAGCTGGTGCTGGTCACCGCGATCAATCCCACTCCCGCCGGCGAGGGCAAGACGACAACGAATATCGGCCTGTCCATGGCGCTCAACCGTCTGGGCAAGAAAGCCATCACCACCATCCGCGAGCCTTCGTTGGGCCCGGTCTTCGGGATCAAAGGCGGCGCCGCTGGCGGCGGCTATGCGCAGGTGCTCCCCATGGACGACCTCAATCTGCAGTTCACCGGAGACATGGAGGCCATCGGTTCGGCTAACAATCTGCTGTGCGCACTGCTGGACAACTCGCTGCATCAGGGCAACCCGCTGGGTATCGACGCGCAGCGCGTCGAACTGCGCAGGGTGCTTGATATGAATGATCGGGCGCTGCGCAATATCGTGATCGGCCTTGGAAAGCACTCCGACGGGGTGCCCCGGGAGAGCGGCTTCGACATCACGGTCGCCTGCGAGGTGATGGCCATCCTCTGTCTCACCGCCGGGATGGACGATCTCAAGGCCCGGTTGGCCCGGATCGTCACCGCCTACACGCCCGGCTTCGAGGCGGTCACGGCTGAGCAGCTGGAGGCTACCGGGGCGATGGCGCTGCTTCTCAAGGACGCCATCAAGCCCAATTTGGTGCAGACCATCGACAACACCCCGGCCATCGTGCACGGCGGTCCCTTCGCCAACATCGCGCATGGCTGCAATTCGATCCTGGCCACGCGGATGGCGCTCAAGCTCGGCGACTATACGATCACCGAGGCCGGATTCGGCGCAGACCTGGGCGCCGAAAAGTTCTTCGACATCGTCTGTCCCTCGGCTGGTTTCCGGCCTGACGGTTCGGTGCTGGTGGCCACGGTGCGCGCTCTGAAATACAACGGTGGGCAGAACGTCAAGGAGCTGGACGTCGAGAATGTGGATGCGCTGGCCAAGGGCATCGTCAATCTGGAGCGCCATGTGGGGAATCTCCGCAGCTATGGCGTGCCCGTGCTCGTCGCGATCAACCGCTTCCCCGCCGACACCGAGGCCGAGCTGGCACTGGTGCGCGAGCGTTGCGCGGCGATGGGCGTGACGGTCGTCGATTCCGAGGTCTTCGCCAAGGGCGCCGAGGGTGGCATCGAGCTGGCGAATGCGGTGATCGATATGTGCGAGCATCCGGCGCAGCCGCCGCGCTTCCAGCCGCTCTATCGTCCCGAGCAGGGTCTTCGGGCAAGCATCGAGCGCGTGGCGCGCGAGATCTACCACGCTGAATCTGTGCACTTCACCGCGGTCGCCGAGTCACAGCTAGCCAGGCTCACCAAGGCAGGCTTCGGCGGCCTACCGGTGTGCATCGCCAAGACTCAGTATTCCTTCAGCGATGATCCGAAGCTGCTGGGTGCGCCTACCGGATTCGCCATCACCGTGCGTGAGCTGTCAGTGCGCGCCGGAGCAGGATTCGTGGTGGCATTCACCGGCAACATCATGACGATGCCGGGCCTGCCCAAGCATCCGGCCGCCGCAGGCATGGACATCAGTGCTGATGGGACCATCACCGGTCTGAGCTGAGGAGACGAGCGCGATTGCCCTGATCCCTCGGGGCCGGCCGCTCGTCGGCGGGTCGCTTGGGCTGTGACGCCTACGCACTGCGCCGACGTGCCAATTCGACGTGCGCACGACGAGCCGAGTGTCCCGGCATGGCGGCGCGGCGGCCTGTCTTTCCTAGACCTGCGCCCGTCGTGGCGTATGGCGGGGCGCGGTGACCGGCGCGGCAGATTCATGCGTGGCGCAGTCCTGCACCGAGGCGACGATCTGATCAATGTCCACCGGCTTGGCGGTGTCGATCGTCACACGCGGCTCGTCGCCCCAGAAGGCGGTCTTCATATTGAGCTCGATCAGCTGGTCCCAGGTGAGGGGCTGCCCATCGACTCCGGCGTGGGCACTCTTGATGCGACGCTCATGCTCGGCCCTGTCGGAGCAGGTGGTCACCACGAAGGCATGGTCCACATGCAGCTCGTCGGCCAGATCGGTCCACAGCGCCCGGGTCTCGGTGCGGGAGTTGATGGCGTCGATCACGACGCTCAGGCCATTACTCAGATTGGCCCGCGCGACAGCCACTGTCGAGGCATAGGACGCCGTGCGCGTGGCCTCGTTACGCCAGATCCCGGCGCCGACGATGGCCCGCTCAATGGCGTCGACCTGCACCAGCACCGCGTCCAGACGCCGTGCCAGCGATGTCGCCAGTCGGGTCTTCCCAGTCGCGGGCAAGCCTGCCATGGCGATGAGCACTGTGCCTCTCCTGTTTTCTTGATCGTGATGTCCCGACATGATCCTGGCGGTCATATCAGCTGCGGAAGCTGTGGACGGGTGCCGGCAGGCGCCCCCCGCGACGAATGAGATGCTCGGCGCTGGACGGGTTCACAGCCATCACCGGAGCGCGCCCCATAAGACCGCCGAAGTCGATCTCGTCGCCGACGCTCGCACCCGGCACCGGGATCACCCGCACCGCGGTGGGCTTGTTGTTCATCATGCCGATCGCAGCCTCATCGGCGATGATCCCAGAGATGGTTGAGGCCGGGGTGTCGCCGGGGATCGCGATCATGTCGAGGCCCACCGAGCAGATCGCGGTCATGGCCTCAAGCTTGTCGATGCTCAACGAGCCGGATCGCACGGCAGCGATCATCGAGGCGTCCTCGCTCACGGGAATGAATGATCCGGAGAGTCCCCCCACATGCGAGCAGGCCATCAGCCCGCCCTTCTTCACCGCGTCATTGAGCAAGGCGAGCGCGGCGGTGGTGCCATGTCCGCCGACAGTGCCCACCCCCATGGTCTCGATGATCTCGGCCACCGAGTCGCCGACTGCCGGCGTGGGTGCCAGGGAGAGGTCGACGATTCCGAAGTCGGTGCTCAACCGGTCGGCGGCCATCGTGCCCACGAGCTGGCCCATGCGCGTGATCTTGAAGGCTGCCTTCTTGATGATCTCTGACATCTCGCCCCAGGTGGCTTCCGGGGCCTTCGCCAGCGCTCGCTTCACCACGCCGGGACCCGAGACGCCCACGTTGATGCAGGCATCGCCTTCCTCAACGCCGTGGAAGCCGCCGGCCATGAATGGGTTGTCGCCCACGGCATTGCAGAAGACCACGAGCTTCGAGCAGCCGATGCCCTCGGTGGCCTCGGCGAGTTCCTTGATCACCTCGCCGGTGCGGGCCACGGCGGTCATATTGATGCCGGCCTTGGTTGACCCGATATTGAGCGAGGCACAGACAACATCAGTGGCTGACAGGGCCGAGGGGATCGAGTTGAGCAGTGTGAGATCGGCTGCGGTGCTCGACTTTGACATGAGCGCGGTGAACCCGCCGACGAAGTCGACACCGACCTCCTTCGCCGCGCGGTCCAGCGTCTCGGCGAAGCCGGTGTAATCGTCTACCTCGGATGCCGCCGCGACCATGGACATGGGGGTGATCGTGATGCGCTTGTTGATGATCGGAATGCCCAGCTCGGTCTCGATGCCCTGGGCGACGGACACCAGATCACGGGCCTGATGGGTGATGCGATCGTAGATCTTGCGCTGGGCAGCATGAGGGTCGTGATCGGTGCAATCGAGCAGCGAGATGCCCATCGTCACGGTGCGGATGTCGAGGCGGTCGTCCTCGATCATCTCGATGGTTTCGAGGATGTCGTGTGGGGTATCCATGGCTTAGAGCTCGTGCATCGCGTGGAAGATGGCCTCGGACTGCACGCGCACGTCAACCTGTGTCGACTCGCCGGTGCGTCGCAATTCGTCTTGCACGTCGCCGATGTCATGCTTCGACTCGTCGAGCTCGCACTGCATGATCATGGTGAAATAGTCGCCCATGATTGTCTGGGTGATGTTGAGGATATTGATGTCCAGCTCACACAGGCGCGTGCTCACGGCGGCGACGATTCCAGTGTGATCCAGACCGGTGACGGTGACGATCGCGATCATGCGCCTTAGCCTAGTGGGCGCCGTGCCGGCCCCGGTCCGCGTCGCCCCGCGCTGGACGACGATCCATCGGCATGCCGATAGTGCCTGGAGGCCCATGGCGAGCGCGGCGGTCTCCTGTCCCGGCGGATCACGATTCGCGGGTCTTCCGCGTCGATTTTTTGGGGGATCAGACGCGACCCTCACCCGCTGCCATGAAGGCGGGGAGCGGCGCGTCACATCGTCATGCCGTAGGTTGGTGGGCGATATCGCGTTGACCCGGAGGGGAAACGCAGCTCGGCCGCAATCGTCGCGGCAGGAAGGAAAGCGGTATGTCTGACGATCCGACCGCTCGCGATCCCTATCGGGGCGACCCCGCCCGCAATGATCCCAATTACTATGGTGGCCGCCAGAACGGGAATTATCCGGGCTTCGAGCAGGCCGCCACAGGGGACACCGCCCCGATTCCCACGGTCCCCGGCGAAGACGCCGATGGTGGCCGGCGTGATTCCCGCGACAAGGCCCCAAGCCGCATCCCGACGATTCTTGTCTCACTATTCCTCGGGCCTTTCGGCGCCATCACGGCCGCGATCACCGCGGGCGAGGCCCGTCGACGTGGTTTCCCCCGAGCCACCTATTGGTTGAGCTTCATCTTCAGCTGGGCGGTGCATCTGCTGATCATCACCGCGGTGGTGGTGGCCTGGTTGCTCGGCGCGTTCGACGGCATCGCAAAGTCCTCGTCAACCCCAAGCCCGACTCCCAGCGTCACCCAGTCGTCAGCGGCGCCGGCCACCACGGCAGCGCCGGCCCCTGTCACGACGTCTTCAGCCCCACGGTCAAGCAGCAGCACTCCAACGCCCACTGCTTCGAGCAGCAGCTCGTCGGCCTCAAATCTCGCTGATTTCCCGGCGGGGGCATCGAAGATGTGTGGCACGAGCGTGGCGGCCAATGCGGCCACCACCTGTGATTTCGCCACAGCGGTGATGAACGCCTATATGAGCTCCGGCAGTTTTGGACGGGCAGCCACGGTGCAGGCCAAGAGCCCGGTGACCGGGCAGGAGTACACCATGAATTGCAATATGGATGCCAACGCCATCACCACCTGCACCGGTGGAAATGGCGCATCTGTTTATATGCGCTGAGCGAGCTGGTTTCGGCCCTGCGATCGGGAACCCGCTTGTCCTATCCCCGCCCACTGTCGTGGGCGTACGGACGGTGCCGGGTCCCCGGTTTTGGGGGCCTCAAGGGCTGGAGGGCAGGCCTGTGTCCTATCCCCGATACCGAATGCGCTGGGTTCTGCACCGAGGTCGCGTCTCGTCTTGTCCGCTCACGGCGTCGAGGACTCTCTTCGGGAGCACGGTAGGCTGACCGCGTGGAGTTGCGTCCGGGCTGCCCGGTGAGCCCTGAGTCCCAAACCGATATCGAACACGACGACGTTCCGCACGACGAGTGTGGCGTCTTCGGTGTCTTCGCCCCCGGCGAGCAGGTGTCAAAGCTCGTCTATTACGGGCTTTATGCGCTGCAGCATCGCGGACAGGAGTCTGCGGGCATGGCAGTGAGCAATGGTCAGCGCATCATGGTCTTCAAGGACATGGGTCTGGTGAGCCAGGTATTCGATGAGGCCACTCTCAACTCATTGCGCGGTGATCTGGCCATCGGCCACACCCGCTATTCGACCACGGGTGCCAGCGTCTGGAAGAACGCTCAGCCGACCTTCCGACCCACGCCCGTTGGTGGGCTGGCGCTTGCGCACAACGGCAATCTGACCAACACCGACGAGCTCGAGGCCTTCGCGCGTGCCCGCGTGGGAGCCGGCGGCGAGGTCCCTCACAAGTCGACGATGGACTCCACCAACGACACCTCGTTGGTGACCACCATCATGGCCAGTTACGACGAGCCCCTGGCCGATGTGGCCATGGAGCTCCTGCCGAAGCTGGTGGGAGCCTTCAGCCTGGTGTTCATGAATGAGAACACCCTGTTCGCGGCACGTGACCCGCAGGGCGTGCGTCCCCTCGTACTGGGACGCCTGCACTCGGGCTGGGTGGTGGCCTCCGAGACCGCCGCGATCGACATCGTGGGCGGCACTTTCGTGCGGGAGGTGGAACCGGGCGAGATGATCACCATCGACGCCGCCGGTCTGCGCTCCCAGCGATTCGCCCCGGCGCGGCCCAAGGGCTGCATCTTCGAATATGTCTATGTGGCGCGTCCTGACACGGTGATCGCAGGACGCAGGATTCACAATGTACGCGTCAAGGTGGGCAAAATCCTCGCCCAAGAGGCCCCGGCTGATGCCGATCTGGTGATTCCCGTGCCCGAATCCGGGGTTCCGGCGGCCATTGGCTATGCGGCCGAGTCAGGCATCCCCTTTGGCATGGGCCTGGTCAAGAACAACTATGTGGGTCGCACCTTTATCCAGCCCAGTCAGACGCTGCGCAATCTCGGCATCAGGCTCAAGCTGAATCCGCTGCGCGATGTGATCGAGGGCAAGCGGCTCGTGGTGGTCGATGATTCCATCGTGCGCGGCAACACCCAGCGACAGCTGGTGCGCATGCTGCGGGAGGCCGGTGCCGCCGAGGTGCATGTGCGCATCTCCTCGCCGCCGGTGGAGTGGCCCTGCTTCTATGGTCTGGATTTCGCGACCCGCGCCCAGCTCATCGCGCCCGGGCTCACCAATGACGAGATCTGCCGCTCGATCGGGGCGGACTCGTTGAGCTATGTGAGCCTTGACGGCCTGATTGCGGCGACGCATGTGCCCAAGGACAATCTCTGCCGCGCCTGCTTTGACGGTGTCTATCCCATTGCCGTGCCGCCGGGACAGTCCGCGGAGATGGGGCTGGACGCCCCCGAGGCGCCGTCATGCGGCAGCTATGCCAATGTCGAATTCGACCGCTTCAACCAGAAGGAAGTTTCATGACTGATTCCGCCTACGCGCGCGCAGGCGTCGACATCGCGGCCGGCGATGCGGCCGTCGAGCTGATGAAGGCCCATGTGGCCCGCACCACGCGTCCGGAGGTGCTCGGCGGAATCGGTGGCTTCGCAGGTCTCTTCGATGCCAGCAGGATCGCCGCCTATCGCCATCCCGTGCTGGCCACCAGCACCGATGGCGTGGGCACCAAGGTGGCGATCGCCCGCGCGATGGGCGTGCACACTACGATCGGCTGGGATCTGGTGGGCATGCTTGTGGACGACCTGGTGGTCTGCGGCGCCGAGCCCCTCTTCCTCACTGATTACATCGCCTGCGGTCATGTGGACCCTGAGCGCATCGCCGCCGTGGTGGAGGGAATCGCTGACGCCTGCGTGGCAGCCGGTTGTGCCTTATTGGGGGGCGAGACGGCCGAGCATCCGGGACTCATGGCGCCCGACGAATATGACGTGGCTGGCGCCACCACCGGTGTGGTGGAGGCAGACGGGCTGCTGGGTCCCGATCGCGTCGAGGCCGGTGATATCGCTCTGGCGATGGCTGCCAGCGGTCTGCATTCCAACGGCTATTCGCTGGTGCGCCAGGTGCTCCTCGACGAGGGAGGTCTGGCCCTCGACGCCACCATCCCGCAGCTGGGTCGCACGCTGGGCGAGGAGCTGCTGGAGCCCACCCACGTCTACGCGAGCGAGATCATGACGCTGCTCAGCCAGGTGAGCGTCCATGCGATGAGTCACATCACCGGTGGTGGACTGGCATCCAACCTCGCCCGTGTGGTGCCCGAGGGTCTGCGCGTGGAGATCGACCGGGCCAGCTGGCGTCCGGCAGAGATTTTCCAGCTCATCCAGGACACTGGTGATCTCACTCAAGCCGATATCGAGGCCACCCTCAATATGGGGGTCGGCATGGTCGCGCTGCTTGGTCCCGATCAGGTGGACGCCGCACAGCGTGTGCTCAACGGTCTGGGACTCGACAACTGGGTGTGCGGGCGAGTCATCGCCGCTCCCGGGGACGACGCCGAGGTGGTCCTGTCCGGAACCCATCCGCGGGCGTGACGGCGGCTCACCAGCGGCCATGACCGATGAGGACGATCGAACTAGCGTGAACCCGCCGGTTCGACAAATTCGTCCAAGCGTTCGGGCAGATTGGTCCGGATGCCATCCATTGGGTAGCCTTGGCATCACGAATGAACCATTGGTGCCGCGGCAGAGCCGCGTGAGATAAGCGAGGGGGTCGACCCATATGGGGCGCGGCCGGCAAAAGGCGAAGCAGACCAAGGTAGCCCGGGATTTGAAGTACCGCCCGGTGCAGACTGACTTCGCTTCGTTGGAGCGAGAACTCCGAGGCAAGGGTGCACACGATCCCGATCAGGGTCATGATGCCATTCCGGACAATTATCTGGACCTGGCCGAGCAATACGATCCGGATAACGCCGATGCAGGCGCCGGCAACGACGAGAAGCACAGCTGAGTGAGCACCTCCTGATCCGGGTTCTGCCCGGCTGTGGCTAGTTGCGCACTCATTGAGCCATTCACCAGGGAATTCGGTGAGCGGCTGCGTGCCCGCTGGATGCATCATCACTGCGAACACTTCGGTGCGCTCGATCTCGTGACGAGCCCACCGAGGTGTCGCTGAGGTGATGTGACGCCAGTCGTCCGGGCAGCCCCAGAGCTCCCGACAACCCCAGCAGCTTTGGTCAACGCTCTTCGGCCAGCGCGAGCCGCGCTGGGTCACCGACGCCGCGCGGCGATGACTGCCGCGCGTCGGACGTCGTGGCGGGTCAGTGCCCGCGATGGGGCACTATGGATTCATGAGCGCATGGCTTCCCGATATCCTGCTGCCGGGCTATCAGGCACATACATGGGTGCTTGACGCTGCTCGGCTTGCCGATGAGCCGGAGGGGCCACTCACCGCCACCCTGGTGCGTCGTAATGCACCCCGTCATGACCGAGCGGTGCTCTATCTGCACGGCTGGGACGACTATTTCTTCCAGACCCACATGGCCGATTGGTTCGACGCCCACGGCTACGACTTCTACGCCATCGACCTGCGTCGCTATGGGCGCAATCTGCGCAAGGGACTCTATGCCGGGTATGTCTCCGATCTGCGCGACTATTTTCAGGAGCTCGACCACAGTGTCGCGCTGATCCGCGAGGACAGTCCGTCCAAGCCGATCACCTTCATGGGTCATTCCACCGGCGGACTCATCGGAGCACTATGGGCCGGGCATCGACCACGCCTGCTCGACGGGGTGATGCTCAACTCGCCATGGCTCGATATGCAGGGCTCACCGGTGTTCTGGCGGGTGATGGCGCCCCTGGCCGGGGCGATGGCGGCGATCAACCCTCTGATGGAGCTGTCGATCTACGACTCCGGCTTTTACAAGCGGTCCCTCCACGCCAGCGAAGAGGGGGAGTGGAACTGGGACACCGACTTCAAGTCGAATCCGGCATTCGTGCCGCGGTTCGGGTGGGGGAGGGCCATTCTTGGCGCCCAAGGCGCAGTGGCGCGAGGGCTGCACATCGACACCCCCGTGTTGGTGCTCACCAGCGATCGCAGCGATTTCTCGCGGACCTGGCGCGAGAGCATGCATGGTGCGGATCTCGTGCTGGATGTGCGACGCATCGGGGCGGCGGCGCTTCATCTGGGCGATCTGGTCACGGTGCGCAGGGTGCACGGGGCCGTGCACGATGTGGTGCTCTCGCAGCCTGCGGTGCGTCGGACCATCTTCGATGAGATGGCACGCTGGCTCGGCGCCTACACCGGCCAGCCGGAGGGCGCGCAAGGCTACTGGGATCTCTTGGGGGCTCCCGAGGCACCCGAGGCAGGGCAAGGGCCTGAGACAGGGCAAGAAAAAACGCCGCAACCGAAATGATGGTTACGACGAGATGTGGCCAGGGGCGGGGTCGAACCGCCGACCTTGCACTTTTCAGGCGCACGCTACTACCAGCTGAGCTACCTGGCCAGGTCACGAAAAGCGACCCCGATGGGACTCGAACCCACGACCTCCGCCGTGACAGGGCGGCGCGCTAACCAACTGCGCTACGGGGCCATGCTGTACTTCTTTGCTATGGCTTTTGTTCAGTTGTCGCTCGCCTGAGCGGGCTTTGAAACTATAGCGTGCCTTGCGGTCCGAACACAAAGTGACGAATCGGAGGGCTCCACTGAGCCGGTCCTGCGCTCAGCGAAAGGGCCCGGACCAGGTCCGGGCCCCCGCCATGCGTATCCCCAACGGAATTCGAATCCGTGTTACCACCTTGAAAGGGTGGGGTCCTAGGCCGCTAGACGATGGGGACCTGCCGAATCATGGTAGCGGCTCGGGGCCCCGCGACGAAACCTGACACAGCCTCACGAGACCTGCACGCTGGAGGCCCCAACCCGCAGGACCGAGTGGGCGACCGGATCAGGCCACGCGCACTGCAGCCGAAACCGTCATGGAGCTCACCGTGCTGATCACGATGCCAGCATCGTCATTGAGGGCGTTGACGATCTTGCCGTCCCCGATGTACATGCCTACATGGCTGTTGTCATAGAAGAACACCAGATCGCCAGGCTGCAGATTGTTCACTGAGACCCGGGTGCCGGCATTCACCTGGTCCCAGGTGACGCGCGGCAGGCTGATGCCCGCTGCGGCATAGGCGGCCTGCATCAGGCCGGAGCAGTCATAACCCACCGGGCCGGTGCCGCCCCACACATAGGGACCGCCGAGCTTCGACATGGCGAAGTTGATGGCCGTCTGCACGGCGGAGGCCCCGCTGGTGGCCGACGAGTTCGACGAGGTCGCCTCGGCGGTCTTGGTGTCGGAGAGGTATTGGCTGTTGATCCAGCGGGAGGCGCCGTCGTAGGTGATCTCGGTCCAGTCACCGCTGGTCTTGCCGGTGGCTGAGACCTGGGAGTTCTGCTGGAGGACGGTGACGGATTGCTGGTCGGTGCTGGGTCCGACGCGGACGTTGACTGCGGTGGTGGTGTACTTCGTGCTCGCCACCAAGGCAGGGGCGGGTGCCGGGGCCTCGGCGGTCTTGGTGTCGGAGAGGTATTGGCTGTTGATCCAGCGGGAGGCTCCGTCGTAGGTGATCTCGGTCCAGTCGCCGCTGGTCTTGCCGGTGGCTGAGACCTGGGAGTTCTGCTGGAGGACGGTGACGG
>MJGMD1__coassemble_1806_pt1 | contig 158263 bp, 139 predicted proteins | sample MJGMD1__metabat2_low_PE_026 | metagenome-assembled genome bin MJGMD1 | reverse complement strand
GCTGCCGCCCAGGGCGGGACGGACGCCGCCCCGGCACCTCGGGGCGAGTAACCGCCGTCCGGACCCGGGACGGGGCACTGCCTCGAGAACGGGTTCGGGCGCGCCGCGGCAGGAATCCGCAGATGGGGAGGACCTTTACAGGGCAGACGACGTAAAGGTCCTCCCCATCCGCGCAACCGCCCGCCTGGTGCACAGACCGGGACGGCCCCCAGTGGTCACCTGTGCGGCCTCATTGCCGCACAACTGCCCATCCAGTGGGGAAACGCCCCGCCGGGGCTGGACAGTGAGGTTAGGCTTACCTTTGTGACTGGGACGAGCGCAGCGGCGCGCAGTAGCCGGGAAAGCACGACCACCCGGATGCCCCGCGTCCAGGACTTCACACTCCAGGTGTGCGCGACGCACGAGGCCGGGCCCTACACGCGATTACGCGTCCGTTGCCCTGAACTGCTCAACCCACGCAAGTCCGACGAGTTGTTGCCCACCGCATGGCTGCGCCTGCTGGTCCCCGACGGCGGACGCCAGCACCAGCGCGGTTACACGCTGGTGGAATGTGACCATCGCACCGGTGAGGCCAGCATCTACATGCTGCACCATGATCCGGCCGGGCCCGGGTCGCGGTGGGCGCGCTCCGCCCGCCCCGGTGACCGCATTGATGCCCAGCTGCTGGCAGGCCAGCTATACCTACAGCCACCACCGGACGCCCGAGCCCTGTACGTGGGCGACCTGGCATCCGCCCCGGCCATTGCCGGCGCCATCGCGGCGGCACCCGCCTCGTGCGACATCGCGGTGGTGCTGCAGGCTGAACAGGGCAGCTGGTCACCCGTGCCGCGCACCGCATGCACGCTGACCGTCGTGTCGCCCGATGCCGACGAGGACGCGCTCATCAAGGCCGTCACCGCCATTCCGGGCCGTGACTACGCCTGGCTGGCCCTGGAAGCGTCCGCAGCCCAACCACTGCGGGCCGCGCTCATCGCCGCAGGCCTGCCCCGTGAGGCCGTGCAGTACCAGGGCTATTGGCGTCGCGGCACGCCCATGGGACGCACCGTCGAGACGTCGACACGTGCTGCCGCCTAACCGCTGACTGCCCGAGCACAGATAGGGGCGGATAAAGCACGGTCTACGGTGCTTTATCCGCCCCTATCCTGCGTTGGCCCATCGACGGCGGCCCGTTCGGGCACTAAATGGTCACCTGTGCGGCGTCATTCCCGCACAACTGCCCACCCAGCGGTGGAACGAGGGCGCGATAGCGGCACACCGACGGCACAACAACGGGCGTGCACCGCACCCCGACCCAGGGCATGTCCATAGGTTGCACGAACCATGGACATGCCTTGGGGAGTTAAGCCCCACAGCAGAGCTTCGAGACGACTCCATACAGGACACACCACACATGCGAGCGATTCGTCAGACAAAGGACTATCTCTGCTGTCTGGTGTGAATAATTGCGATCAACATCAAATAAGCCAACACAAACCATGTCACTGGTCGCGTGTAGAGACGCATCGGCTCGTTGAATAGGATCCACGATGCGCTCCCAATGATGACAAGGAACGCCATCGCCACCACGGCGGGCAATCTGAAATATTTATTCATTACGTATGAATGTCAGTGACATGCGCCCCAAAGGGTGAATTCGTTTCCAACAGCTTGTCCCACTCCACGGGCAACTGCGGCAACAACACTCGCAACTCCACGCGGTGCACAGACCATGGCACCCCAGGCGATACGCGACAGCGCACTCCCTGCACGACGGGCCGCACAGCCACCCCTCGTGGTGCGGATGTGAGAGCTGTCGAGAGGACGGAGACTGAGCCCCCTCACGGGAGAGATATTGATTAGCCCTCCTGCAGCAAGAGACAGCCCGTACGCCTGACGACTCTCATTGGTGAGTGGTCCATAGAACGGTCTCGTGGTTGTGTCGTAATTGAGGCCGTGGCCGGAGCCGCTGCTGCACAGATATCTATAGCCATAGACCCAAGACTTGTTCATGACGCTCGCCTTCGAGGGTCGGTGTTCATTTCCGCCAGCGTAAGAGCCTGTTCGACGCCCTGACAAGGTCATACGGCAATAACCCCGCGATCCCTGTGGCACTGCCTCACAGATCAGCCAGAGGCACCGCGTCGTCGAGGTGGTCGTCGCTCTGTCCGTCCACCACGATCCATCGGCGACGGCCCTTTTCGCCGTGCATCCGGGTGGGAGCATCTGGCTCTTTCCAGCACACCGCTAACGGCGATGTCCTGGTCTCAGCCTTCCCATACGGGACGGGGGGTGAAAAGCCCCACAAACCAGCGGACCAAGCATGGGGCCGGGCGACGGAACCCCGCAGCCTCACCGCAAAAGATAGGGGTGGATAAAGCACCGTAGACCGTGCTTTATCCACCCCTATCCTGCGTTGGCCCATCGACGCCGGGTCGATCGCGCACTAAATGGGCACCTGTGCGGCGTCATTCCCGCACAACTGCCCACCCGACGACGGAACGAGGACGCGGCGCGCTGCGCACCGGCATGACACAGGTCTCGCGCACCCGACACCGAAACCCGGCCAGAGGCGTCCACCAGACACTCCTCCACCCACTAAATGAGCACCTGTGCGGCGTCATTCCCGCACAACTGCCCACTCAACGGCGGAACGGGGGGCAGCGGCGAAACGAGGGGGACGAAGGCACGGCGAGGGAAGGAAGACTCCGCGGTGACACGAGGGAAACCGGGGCGCGGCGGCACCACAGCGCCACCCCCACGCACCCGACCCCCTCCACGTGCCCAGCGCGCCCCACTCAGCGGGCGTCAGCCGCCGCAATCAGGTTCTTGGCGCCGAGTTCAACACCCTCGAGCTGACCGAAGGCGGCGTCCTCATGCTCGATGTTGATGTTCATCTGCGGGTCGATCTCGACCAGTGCCTTGAGGAACTCGGTCCACCACGGCACATCGTGGCCCTCGCCGACGGTGACGAAGCGCCACGCGGGATCGGCCGGCCAGGTCGACACATAGTGGTCGAAGCCGGTGGGGGTGCGCAGTGCCGGATCGGCCGGCACCGGCCCGAAGCTGGAGTCGAGCACCCCGCGGGTGCCGACACCCGGGAAGAGCTTGGTGTCCTTGGCGTGCACGTGCTTGATGTGCGAGCCCAGCAGCCTGATCGACTCCACGATGTCCATGCCCTGCCACATCAGGTGCGAGGGGTCCATGTTGACGCCGACGTTCTTGGCGTCGATGCGGTCGGCGAACTCGAGGAAGTTCACCGGGGTGAACACCACATTGTGCGGATGCAGTTCCAGGGCCAGCTGCACCCCGGCGTCCTGGGCGCGCAGGTCCATCTCGCGCCAGAAGGGGTCGAGCACGCTCTTCTGGTATTCGAGCACCTCGAGCTGCGTGCCGTCCCAGGGGTTCACCACCCACGCCGGGTACTTCCCGTCGGGGTCGGTGCCGGGGGTGCCCGACATGCAGACGATCTCGCCGACGCCCAACTTGCCGGCCAGCTCAATGGCCCGACGCAGGTCGTAGGCGTGCTTGGGCCCTTGGTCGGGCAGGGGGCTGAGCACATTGCCCGAGGTGTTCAGCCCGGCCAGGCGCATGCCGTGCGCCTCGAACGTGGCCAGGTAGTCGTCGCGGGCCGTCTGCGACCCGATCAGCAGGTCAACCGGGCAGTGCGGTGAGGGGATGAAGCCGCCGACGTTCACCTCGGCGCCGGTGAGCCCATCGGCGGCGAGGATGTCGAGGGCCTCCTCGAGCGTGTAGTTGTGCAAGCAGGCGGTGTAGGCCCCCAGGTTGAGAGAGTCGACGTTGCGCGAGTTTCCGCTGCGCGCATTGGTCGTGGCTGAGTCAGTCATGTCAGTTCCTTATGGTGTTGAGCGTTGGATAACGCAGGTGGTTGTGAATAATGAGTTCTTGTGAGCGCTGGTCTGGCGAAAGATCCACAGTGGTAGAAGTGCCACATTGGCAAAAGTTTCACACCGATGCGAATGCCACAGTGACGGGATTCCCCCAGTGGCACGAATGCCACCGTGGCCGAAGTTCCACAGTGGAACAAGAGAGACATTGGTTGACCTGCCACAGCGATGCAGACAGCAAACTGGCGTGACTGCTATAGCGGCCCCAATGCTGTGGCTCTCGCCGGGTCACGACGACGTAGATGCCACGACGACGTCAATGCCAAACTGCCGTCAGTCCCACGGACGGACCCGGAATCCGCGCCTAATCGATGTCAACCGTGGCGCCGCCGCCAGCGGCCGAGGCTGCGACCGCTGCCTGAATGCGCATTGCTCGAAGGCCGTGCGCGAAGCTGGGCACGGGCGGAAGGCCCTCATCAAGCCCGATCACCTGATCGAGAAAGGCACGCGCCTGATAGATGAACTGCTCGATCTGTGTATTTCCGACGCCGGCGAAATCCATCGACGAGCCGCCCTTGAAATAGGGGAAGCTCGGATTGGTGAGCACCTGCTTTGGGCCGCGCAAACCGGCTGGCGAGTTGGTGTCGTCGAGCTTGATCTCACCCGACCGGGCAAGATCGAAGGATGCGTGGCCCTGGGTGCCGAAGACGTCGAAGCACAGGGCGTTCGGCATTCCGAAGGCCACTCGTGAGACCGATATGGATCCGATCGCGCCGGAGGCGAAGTGCATGTTGAACTCGGCGATGTCGTCGTTCTCGACGGTCTCGGTGGCGGCCGCGTTTTCCGTCGCGCCGCGTCCGCCGGAAAGGCCCTCGACCGCAGGGGGACGCTTGGCGATCACGGTGGCGAAGCTGCCGCCGCTCACCGAGTCGATCGGCCCGGCAATGAACTCCGCCAGGTCGGTGATGTGTGATCCGACATCGCCCAGGGCGCCCGAACCCATCGGCCCGCGGTAGCGCCACGCGATCGGAACCTGTGGATCGGCGCCATAGTCACACCAATAGCGTCCGTCGAAGTGCAGGATCTCGCCGAGCGCTCCGCTGGCAGCGAGCTCAGCGATCTCGGCGATCGCGGGATGACGCCGATAGCCGAAACCGATGCCCGAGACCACCTTGGCCTCGGCGGCTGCCGCTGCCATCTGCGCGGCGTCGTCAAGGTTGTCGCTGAGCGGCTTCTCGCAGAGCACATGCTTGCCGGCCTCCATCAGGGCCAGCGCAATCTCGCGGTGCAATTTGTTGGCCACCACGATCGAGACGATGTCGATGTCATCAGCCTCGGCGATCTCGTGCCAATCGGTGGTTGCGCGCTCATAGCCGTAGCTGTTGGCGGCATCTGCGGCGAACGGCAGATAGGCGTCACAGATGGCGGCGAGCCGCACCTGGGGTACATCCCTCGTGCCGAAGACCGTGCGCACCTGACGCCAGGCATTGGCGTGGGTGCGCCCAGCCATGCCGGCACCGATCACGGCCACGGACAGTGTGTTCTCAGGCATCCCTTGTCTCCCTTGACTGGACCTGTTGCTGTACCGATTCTTGAACCGGACTGATTCTTGAACCGGAAAATTTAACGCGCGTTAAACGCGATGTATCCAGTCAAACAGGAGGACATTTGTCCTGTCAAGGATTTGTCCGGGATTGCTCAGGACGAACTGCGCACCGACAGCGCGGGCGACACAATGAACTCCCGGCCCCTTAACGGCTCCTGGGCCCCCACCGGCGTCGACTCACTTCGACTACCCCCGACCTCCCAGCGCTGCTGACGCACCGACATCCACTCGGCCCGGCTCTGCAACGCCGACATCGCCAGTCGGGCCAGCTCCCCGCTGTTCTGCGAGACCGAGGTGATGTCGAACTCGCGACGACGCGCCATATGGGTGTCGTCGAAGCCGATCACCGCCAAGTCTTTGCCGGGGCTCAGCCCCCTGGACCGCACGAAGGCGAGCACATCAGCGGCAGTCAGATCGTTGTGAGTGACCACCGCAGGCCGCTCCGAGGCATGGGCCTCCAGCAATGTGCCAAGCCGCTGTTCCAAGGCCTGGCCCCTGGGCACCTCAACCTGATCCAGCGGCATCCCGGCCATTGCCGCCGCACGGAATAGAGCGTGATGGCGGTGCGCCACCCACACCTCACCCATCCCGCTGATGAAGGAGACGGCGATGATCCGTCGCCAGCCGCGCGCACGCAGATGCTCCACGATCAGTGCGGCGGCGGCGTCTTCGTCAACATGCACCGAGTCGAAGCCATCGCCAGCCAACGAGGCCCCGATAAGCACCAGGGGAAGCTGTCTTCCGATCGCTGTGAATGCCTCGGGCCCCTCAACCGGCGAGACCATCACCACACCCGAGGCTCGCAGCTCGCGGAAGCGCCGCAACACCGTGGTCTCGCGCGAGCGATCGTCCGACGAGGTGGCGACCAGAGGCAACAGTCCCAGCGAATCCGCCTCATGCTGGAGCTCGTCGACCACGCTTTCGAAGAAGGGGTTGCGCAGATCCGGGAGCACGACGCCAACCACTGGCGAGCTCTTCGAAGCAAGCGACGCCGCACCGAGATTGCGGGCGTAGCCCAATTCGCGGGCCACCTGCACGATGCGTTCGCGCGTCTCGTCGGCCACCAACGATGACCCCGACAGAGCCAACGACACCAGGCCACGGGAGACGCCGGCGGCCCGGGCCACGTCGCTCTGCGTGGGATCAGCAGCCATCGGTGTGGCCCTCGTCTTCGGTGCGACTATCCGCGCTCAATGGGCCGCGAGTCATCAGAGATCCAGTCGCTCCACGAGCCGGGATACAGCTTCACCCCGTCAATGCCTGCACTGTGCATCGCCAACAGAGCCTGCGAAGCGGTGATACCCGAGCCGCAGTAGACCACATCGCCGGGTTTGATCGCAGCGAAGATCTTCTTCAGGGCTTCGGGCGATTTGAAGCTGCCATCGGCGTTCTGGGCCTCGGTCGCCGGCAGATTATGTGCACCGGGAATGTGACCCGCCTTGGAGTCGATCGGCTCCTCGTCACCGCGGAAGCGCTCAGGAGAGCGCACATCCCACACAACGCCGTTGCTCAGGACATTCTGCGCATCGACCCGTGCGAGGTGCCCGGCGCTGAGCAGGATGTCCCCCTCGGTGCGCGACCAGGTGGGCCCGGTCTCGATCGAATAGCCGGCGGACTTCCACGCCGCGAAACCACCGTTGAGCACCTGCACATCGGTGAGCCCGCCATCGGTGAGCAGCCACCACAGACGACCGGCAGCCAACGAGTTGCCGCCGTCAAGCACCACGACGTGACTGTCCTCATTGAGACCCTTGCGGCGCATCGCCGCCTCAAAGGCGCCGGGGTCGGGCAAGGGGTGACGCCCACCGGGCTGCCCGGGGCTCGACAGCTCCTCGTTCATGCTCACCCACAGCGAGCCCGGGATATGGCCGGCCTCAAAGTCCTTGTGCCCCTCATCCACAGCTGCCGCCGGGCCCGACCACCGGGCGTCCAGCACCACGGGGGGATCATCCGAGTCGAGCTTCGCCTTCAAGGTGGCGGGATCGATGAGTGTCATGCCTGCTCCCTTCCTTGGCTCCAAGCTTGTCATGTGCCAGCGCCATTGCGCGGCGGGAGATCACCCGCCGACCGAGCCAATCGCCGGGAACCCGGCGCGGAGCGTGCACATATTTGCATTGCCACAATCGCTGAGGGCACAGTCTTCGGGTGTTTGGCCCGATGCGCGGTGCGCCAGATCACGCTGCTACCGTCGAAGACGACAACAAAATCGTGTCAGGTGGTGCCCAGAAGCCGCAGTTCTTTGCGCGGCCGTGGCCACGCCGAACCATCTCGTCAGAATTGCCGACCCACTGGGTTGGCGCTGGCTTGCAGATCAGAATTCAGCAACGAGCCCTCCCCCCCTGCGGTCAGCCAAGACCGCCTGCCCCTGACTTCGATCACGCATCGATTCAATCCCCGGAGGATATTTTGAACGATCCGACACGTCACCCCACATACTCAATCGATCACTCGCAGCTTGGCGCCGTGGAGGTAAACCCCGTCTTCGCGCGTCCGGCAGAGGCCACCGAGTTCTCCAAGTTCCGCCTTCCCACATCGGAGAGCCTGCCCGAGACCGCCTATCAGGTGGTCCATGACGAGGCCATGCTCGATGGCAACGCCCGCCTCAACCTGGCCACCTTCGTGGGCACCTGGATGGACGACTACGCCAACCGCCTCTACGCCGAGACGGCCGACAAGAACATGATCGACAAGGACGAATACCCCAAGACCGCCGAGATCGAGACCCGCTGTTGGACCATGCTCGCCGATCTGTGGCATGCCCCCGATCCCGACAACACCATCGGCACCTCGACGATCGGCTCGTCCGAGGCCTGCATGCTGGGCGGGTTGGCGCTGAAGCGTCGCTGGCAGCATGCGCGCAAGGCCGCCGGCAAGCCCACCGACCACCCGAATATGGTGATGTCGTCGGCCGTGCAGGTGTGCTGGGAGAAGTTCTGCAATTACTGGGACATTGAGCCCCGCTATGTGCCGATCTCCGAGGACCACAAGGTGCTCGACGGCACCAACCTGGCCGATTATGTTGACGAGAACACCATCGGCGTGGTGGCCATCATGGGCGTCACCTACACCGGCATGTACGAGCCGGTGAAGCAGATCGCCCAGGCGCTCGACGATATTCAGGACAAGACCGGCCTCGACGTAAAGATCCACGTTGACGCAGCCTCGGGCGGCATGATCGCCCCGTTCATCCAGCCCGATTTGGAATGGGACTTCCGTGTTGATCGCGTGGCGTCGATCAACACCTCGGGCCACAAGTACGGCTTGGTGTATCCCGGGCTGGGCTGGGTTGTCTGGCGCAGCGTTGACGACCTGCCCGAAGACCTCATCTTCAAGGTCAGCTACTTGGGCGGTGACATGCCCACCTTCGCGCTGAACTTCTCGCGTCCCGGTGCACAGGTGCTGCTGCAGTACTACATCTTCCTGCGCCTGGGCATGGACGGCTTCCGTCGCGTGCAGGAAAACTCGCATGACGTGGCGAAGTTCTTGTCGAGCCAGATCGGCGCCATGGACGACTTCGAGCTGTGGAATGACGGCTCCGACATCCCGGTGTTCGCCTGGCGGCTGAAGGATCGTCCGAACCGCAAGTGGGATCTCTACGATCTGTCGGAGCGCCTGCGCACGCGCGGCTGGCTTGTGCCCGCCTATCCGATGCCGGCTGACCTCACCAATGTCACCGTGCAGCGCATCGTGGTGCGCAATGGGTTGAGCCATGACCTGGCCGATGCCTTCTTGGAGAGCATGCGCGCCGAGGTGGCCTATCTCGACGCCCTGCCGGCCCCGATGCCCTCGCAGCACAAGCAGTCTGGCTTCCACCACTGAGTGCCTCATCGGCAACCACACCCCACTCCCTGAAGGAAGCACTCCGTGAGCAGTACTGACAGCCACGCCAATCCACCGTCGCGACGCACCACGCCGCCACATGAGAACGAGGCGAACGCCCAAACAACAGAGCCAGGTGCGCCCAAGGAGGTGACCCCCGCGGTGCCAGCACATCCGACGCGCTTCATGAGCGCCACCCGAATGGCCATGCTGACGTTGGTGACGGTTGCCTCGCTGCGTTCGCTGCCGGCCATGGCCGAGTACGGACTCGCCTCGGTGACGCTGTTCGTTATTCCGGCCGTGCTCTTCCTGGTGCCCACCGCGCTGGTGGCGGCCGAGCTCGCCACCGGCTGGAAAGGCGGCATCTACACCTGGGTGCGTGAGGCCTTCGGCAACCGCTGGGGCTTCGTGGCCATTTGGCTGCAATGGATCCAGAACGTTGTCTGGTATCCCATGCAGCTGGCGTTCATCGCGGTCTGTCTCACCTATGTATTCGGGGTGAACATCGGCGGCAACGGCTTCTATGTGGCTGCGGTGATCATCGTCTTCTATTGGGCGTCGACGCTGCTTTCACTGGCCGGCAAGGGACTGTTCGCCAAGGTCGGTTCATGGAGCGGCATCGTCGGCACGATCTTCCCCGCCGTGCTGCTCATCGTGCTGGGCGCGCTGTGGCTCACCACGGGCGCACCGGTGCAGACGGATCTGCACGCCTCGGCGATGCTTCCACCATGGACCGGCATCGCGTCCATCGTGCTCATCGTGTCCAATGTGCTGGCCTATGCCGGCATGGAGGTGAACGCGGTGCACGCTGAGACGATGCGCGATCCCGGACGCGAATTCCCCCGCGCCACCGCGCTCGCCACGGTGCTGATCCTGTTGGTGTTCATCCTTCCGACGATCGCCATCGCGGTGGCCGTGCCGCACAGCAAGCTGGGACTCATGGACAGCGTCAACCTGGCCTTCCAGGAGTTCTTCAACCACTGGCACATCGCCTGGGCCACGCCCTTGATCTCGCTGCTCATCGCTGCTGGGGCGATCGCCTCGGTGATCGCGTGGATCTCCGGTCCGTCGAAGGGCCTGCTGGCTGCGGCCCGCACCGGCCTCATGCCGCCAGTGCTGCAGAAGCGCAACAAGGAGGGCGTGCAGTCGCACATCCTGTTCGCGCAGGCGGGCGTCGTCACCGTGTTGGCGCTGTTGTTCGTGGTGATCCCGAATGGGGATACCGCCTTCGCGACGCTGATCGGCATGGCGTCGGCGCTGTATCTGATCATGTACATGCTGATGTTCGCCGCGGCCATCCGGCTGCGCCACACCAAGCCTGATGTGAAGCGCACCTATCGCACCCCGGCGATGAACCTGGTGGCCGGCGTCGGCTTCGTGGCCTGTGCGGCGGCCTTCGTGCTGTCGTTCATCCGCCCGGCCGGGTTCACCGGCATCAGCGGTGTGGGCTATCCGTTGCTGGTGGCCGTGGTTGTGGTGGTGCTCGGAGTGCCGCCGCTGATCCTCTATGCGCTGCGTCGTCCCGGGTGGGATCTGCGCTCCGACGAGGAGAAGGCCGACGATCAGGCGATCCTGGTGAATCCTGCGCCGAAGAACTAACGCCGAAGCGGTACCTCACCGCCTCGATTCGCCAGGCTGCCGTTGTATCCCTCACCGGGGTACAACGGCAGCCTGGCGTCTGGGGCCAGGACGTCAGCTGGCCGGGAAGTAGTCAGGTCCGGCCAGGTCGTCGAGCAGCCCCCGCGCCGGTGGGCGTCCAGCCGAGAAGTCGTTTCCTGATGGCGCTCGACGCCGGTCGATCGCTCATGGCGTAGCCGGCGAAGGCCTTGAAATACCATCGTGCGCGCAGCACGGACAGGCTCACCACGGGCACTCCCAGGCCACGCCCACTTGCCTGCGCGATGGCCCGGAAGGCCACACCCTGCTCGCCGACGGCGTGACGCCGCAGGCTCGCACCCGGATGCTCGACGGCCAACCGGAACAGCCTGGCGGCGTCTGTCACAGGCACCGCGGGCAGGCGGCTGGTCCCCTGCGCGACATATCCCGAGGTGCCGTGTTTCCGGGCGAGTTCGATCAGCTGGTGCACGGTGAAATGACCGCCCGGCCGCCCAGCGGGGCCGGACGCATCGCGTTGACCTTCATCAAGCCCCCCGGGGTTCCACAGCGACGACCCAACACAAGATAGCCACGGTTCGGGAGGAACCAGCGCACTCCCACGCTTTATCGTCACCAGCACCGGTACCCAGAAGAACCAGTCAATTTTCTCTGACCGCTGATAACAGTGCTTCCGATAACTATTTTGAGTCATATGGACAAGCCGTTCGTGGCAACTGACCTTGAGGTGTTGACGATCACACCCACCAGCGTCGTGATCAGTTGGATCACCCGCAGCCACCGCGGACGGTCCCTGCTGCCCCAGCCAGCGTTCACCGACACCCAACTATGGGTCGGCGACGCCGACTCCACCCTGCGGCTCGTCCACGACGACCCCACGCCACGGGCCTTCCACCGGGTCACCGTCACCGGGCTGGAACCTGGCCGCGAATACGGCTTCCGTGCCCGCTCGGGAGGCATCCAGCCCCTGCCCGGCCTGTACGCCACCAACCGCCACACCAGCCCCGAACGCGTCCACCGCTTCGTCACTCTCATTCCCCCACCGGGGCGCTATCTGACCACCATCGCCCTGGCCAACGACATGCACCTTGGCGAGAAACGCCAGGGCATCGTGCTGGGGGCACTACCCACCTCGGTGGCACCCGCCCGCGGCCAGGCCGGCTACCCCCGGATGATGTTCACCGCCATGCTCGACGAACTCGACACCACCCACGGCCACCCCTTTCTCGTGCTGGGCGGCGACATCACCTACGACGACACCCACGACCAGGTCGCCCTCGCCCGACACCTGCTCGGCGGCTACGGCACCAGCCAGGACGACTGGCTCGCCGTGCGCGGCAACCACGACCGGCCACGCCGCGACGGCACCGACCCCTTCGGCGACGCCTTCGTCGCCTACCAGCACATGTGCGCCAACCAGACCCCCGAGGGATTGCGGATACTGGGCATCGACACCACCCGCGGCGGGGGCGGCGGATGGATCCTGCCCGACCAACTCGATCACATCCACGCCTGCCTGGCCGATGAACCCGACCGCCCCACTCTGGTGACCAGTCACCACCCCGTCACCCACGACGCAGCGATCACCTCACCATCTGGCCCTCAATTCATGCTGCGCCCGTCAGATCGAATAGCGCTGCAGCGCCTCGAACGGCGTGCGAAGGGCGTCTTCCTGCACCACACCGGACACACCCACCGGATGCGCCGCGGCAAGGCCGACGTGCAGGGTTCCCACACCGAATACTTCGAGAACGCGGCCTGCGCCGCCTATCCCGACGGCTACGCGCTACTCCACCTCTACGAGGGCGGCTATCTGCTCAACTTCTGGCGCATCGCCACCCACGCCGCCGAGGAATGGCTCTTCCGCAGCCGCTGGCAGGTCATGGGCCTCATGCCGCAGTTCTCCCTCGGGACTGCAAATGACAGAAATTTCGTAGTGCTCAAGGACCTGTCGGGCCTGCACAGCAGCGGAAGCCAACCCCCCGAACTACGCGTATAGGCCGACACGCGCTGAACCCTGCCCGCATCACCCATCACGCACGATCCCGAACGACACAGTGGCGTCCCCACCTGAGATGTCACAGGATTTTGGCGAAAGAGTTATGCACATTGGTTTCTGCATGGACACATCAAAATTCACACTCTAGAACCGATATATGAAAGAGGGATGGCACCGCGATGACGTCGGACACCATCATTTATTCGATATTTGGATTCGTCATTGCAGTCATCCTTCTGACTGAAGGCATAGCGGGCGCCACCGGCCTATTGAAAAGAAACGCGATAACTGGATTGCGGTTGAGGTCCACCATGGTCTCCGACCGAGCATGGCGGGCTGGACACAAGGCGCTCATCCCGTGGGGTGCTCTCACCGTCCTGGTCGCGAGCAGTTCCCTGGTCCTCGTGCTTCTCGCAGCTGACCCACGGTCTCATGTCGAAACGGCGAACCAATGGGCCCCCTTCTCTTTCTGGATCACGTTCGGCTTGTTCATCCTCGCCGAGATACCAGCAGCCAGAGCCGCTCACCGCGTCGACTAGCTGGGGAGTTCACCCCCGCAGCGGCAGAATCGGCCATGCCCTTGACCCAGGCCCGGCGTCGGCATGACGATGGCAGCTCAGCAACCAACCTGGGAGCGCAATGCAGCGCACGGTGCGCAGGGATTATCTGCTCTGGCTCACGGCCACCACATCGGACATGTTGTCGCGCTCGGTGTGGAGTCTCGCGCTGCCCTTCGTGATCTTCGCGCTCACCAGTTCCACGGCCACCGCCGGCGTGGTGCAATCGGTGGGCCAGGCCGCCTATTTGTGCGTCATGTTGCTGGGTGGGGCGCTCGTCGATCGGATCAACCGGCGCACGGGCATGATCGTCCGCGGCATCACCGGAATGATCCTGTGGCTCGGCCTCGGGCTCCTTGTGTGGACCCACACGGTGAGCCTGTGGGTGCTGGTGGTGATCTTCGTGGTGGCCCAGCTGTCCGACGGCCTGTTCGGCATGGCCGACAATGCGGCGCTGCGTTCCATCGTGCGCGACGACGAACAGTTCGTGCAGGTCACCGGCATCAACCAGGGACGCGAGGCGGCCGTGCGCATCGGTGGCGGTCCGATCGGCGGCCTGCTCTATGCGGTGGGCGCGGCGATTCCTTTCCTGGTGTCGGGCGCGCTGTTGGGACTGCTCATCGCCTCCGCCAGGGCGATCAAGGTCGACCTGCGGCCGCCCGTTTCCCAGAAATCCGCCTCCCCGCGGCGGGGCATCATCCGTTCGGTAGGCCGCTCAGTTGCCCAAGGGATCACATTCCTGTGGGGGAACCACCTTCTGCGGACGCTGGCGATCGCGGCGCTGTTCATCAATGCGGCCTTCTCGATCGTCATCTCCACGGCGTTGCTCGGGTTGCTGGGCGAGGGTTATTCGGCGCTGCAGCTGTCATATCTGGAGGCCGTCTATGGGGCGGTGATGCTGGTCACCGCCCTCGTCGCCGCCAAGGTGGTGGCCAGCCTCCCCACCGGGCGGCTGCTGATCGCCGCCCAGCTGTTCATGGTCTGCGTGGCCGTGGGCGCGGCCACCTCACACAGCTACGCCATGCTGTTCGTCTGGTTGTCGCTCTATGGGTTGGTGACGCCATTGTTCGCCACGAGCCTGTCGGGCTATACATTCGCGCGCACCCCCGATCATCTCCAGGGACGAGTGCACTCGGTGGCGGCGCTGCTGGAGCTCAGCGCCACGATGGTGATTCCCGCAGTCGCCGGGTGGATGGTGCACGCCGGATATGCCACGCAGTCATATCTGGCGGGAGCCGTGCTTGCCCTGGCGGGCGTGGGCATCATCGCAGCAGATCGGGGCGTGCGCCGGTTAGGGCCCGCACGCACCTGGCGCGAGAGCGCTGCGAACGACTCTGCGAAAACGAGTGCCTAACCGGAGACCCATCTCCGGCGGGACTTAGCGCGACCCGGAGCCTCACACAGTGGGGGCAGCCCCTAGGCGGGCAATCCGACGATGTGCGCGCTCTTCGTCCACAGCTGGGCAGCCAATGCACGATTACGCGCCTTGCGCGAGGGGCGCACCGGCTCACCCTCGTTGTAGTACATGCCGCTGATCCAGTCCCGGGGCGGCCGTCCCTGGGCCAGGAAGACCAGCGTCGCGGCAGCCTGTTGCGACGTCACCATCATGCGCCGGCCAAGTCGCGAGCGATAGAAGAAGCCCATGGGGCCCGGAAGGTCGAGCGCGAAGCTGCTCGCCACGATGCCCGGGTGGAAGCATGCCGACGAGATGCCCTGCAGCGAATAGCGACGATGCAATTCGCGGGTGAACAGGATGTTCATGAGCTTGGAATTGGCGTACGCGCGCCGGGACGACCAGCCTCGGGTGAGCTCCAGATCGCGCATATTCAGGCGGGCGCCCCGGTGGGCGACGCTGGCGGTGCCGATCACCGATGCGCGTGATTCCTTCAACTTGTCGAGCAGCAGATTCGTCAGCAGGAAGGGCGCGAGATGGTTCACCTGGAATGTCATCTCGTGGCCGTCGAGGCTCAACGCGCGGTGCGGCATGATGCCGCCGGCGTTGTTGGCGAGCACGTCGATGTGATCAAGATTATTTCGCAGATCGTCTGCGAGACGACGAACATCATTGAGATCTGAGTAGTCGACAAGGAAATGCTGCGCCCCGATCTCGTTGGCGACCTGCTGCGTGCGACGGGCATTGCGGCCCACCACCACAACCTCATCGCCCTGCCCGGCCAGCTCACGGGCCGCTGCGGCGCCCACACCGCCACTGGCTCCAGTGATCACCACCACGCGTCCGCTCATGGCGCACAGCCTACTTGGACAAGCTGGCCACCCGCCCACACAATCTGTGCCCATGCGATGTGAATTCTGTGCGGCAGCATCCCCAGTGCGCCGCCTCGATCCCGCCGGCATTGCGCGCCGCCGGCGCAGCGGCAATCATCGGGAAGGCACGACAACCCAAGGAGCATCAGATGGACAAGGGCATAATTCTGGCGATCGCCTGCCTGGTGGGCGCGGTGGCGATCTGGGGCGTCGCCCTGTTCTCCTTTGTTTCCAAGGCATCCCACACAGCCTCGGGCGAGAGCCAGCCGAGCCCAGCGGCCCACGCTGCGTGGCGTCGCGTCGGGGTGCGCCATCTCCGCGTCTGGGGCCTCACGCTCATCCCCCTCGGCGTGGTCGCCATTGTCTTCGTGGCGCGAGCGCCCGGCATCGTCGCCGCCATCGAGGGCGTGGTCGTCTTCGCAAGCTTCGCCTGGTTGGTCGTCGCGATGCGCGAGGCCGCCACCGCAGCCACCAGCACTGACCCCAGCGACGGCGCAGCTCCCCATGCCGATCCCCCTGCCGGCGGCTCGCACCAGTAACGAATCCGACCCCGGTTGCGGCTGGTCGCCGCCCCGCCAGCGACCAGGTCCCCATTAGTGTCGAGATATGACCGACCCCACGCGTACTGGCGACGGAGGATCGCCCGCCATCGAGTTCCGCGGCGTCTCCAAGACATTCGCCGACGGCACCGTTGCGGTCAATCAGCTCAGTCTCACCGCAGCCGCGGGCGCCCTCACTGTCTTCCTGGGCCTGTCAGGTTCGGGGAAGACCACCCTGTTGCGCATGGTCAACCGGCTTGTGGCGCCCACCTCGGGCGCGGTGCTCATCGACGGTGACGATGTGTCCAGCACCAACCCGGTGCAGCTACGCCGCCACATCGGCTATGTGATGCAAGATCCCGGTCTGTTGCCGCATCGGCGCGTGATCGACAACATCGCCACCGTGCCTCGTCTGCTCGGGCGCCGTCGCAATGCCGCCCGGGCCGACGCACTCGACCTGATGGACGTGGTGGGCCTCGACAGGGAACTGGCCACGCGCTACCCCCGCCAGCTGTCGGGAGGGCAGCGCCAGCGCGTCGGCGTGGCCAGGGCGCTGGCCGCCAACCCCCGGGTGCTGCTCATGGACGAGCCCTTCGGCGCCGTCGATCCGATCGTGCGCGCCGAGCTGCAGCGCGACCTGGTGAGCCTGCAACGCAGCCTGGGCAAGACCGTCTTGTTCGTCACCCACGACATCAGCGAGGCCTTCAAGCTGGGCGACCACATCGTGCTGCTCGACACCGGCGCCCGCATCGTGCAGCAGGGCAGGCCCAGCGACTTCATCACCCACCCGGCCGACGACTTCGTCTCACGCTTCATCGGCTTGGGCGCCGGCGCCACCACCCTTCATACCGAGCAGGTGGACGGCCACACCCTGGTGTTCAACAGCTCTGAGCAGCCCCTGGGGCTGTTGGCAGATCACGGCGACAGTCACAGCCGGGTCGATGCCGATGATGACCACGGCGGGACGCCATCGTGAGATGGGTCACCAACAACTGGCCCACGATCGGCTTGGCCACCCTCGACCACCTGCAGTTGGCGCTGCCCGCCATCGCCGCCGCCCTCGTGATCGCCATCCCGGTGGCATGGCTGGCGCACCACTTTCATTGGACCCGCTTCACGCTGGTGACGCTTGGCTCCCTGCTCTATGCGATCCCTTCGCTGCCGCTGCTCGTGGTGCTTCCCCTGATCATCGGCACGGGAATCCGCGACCGCCTCACCGTGATCGTGGCCTTGTCGATCTATGGCTTCGCCCTGATGATCCGGGCCGCCACCGACGCGCTAGACGCCGTGCCGCGCAGCGCCGCCATGGCATCCACGGCGATGGGCTATGGATGGACGCGACGCTTCTTCACCGTGGAGCTTCCCCTGTCCGGACCCGGCCTGCTGGCCGGACTGCGCGTTGTGTCGATGAGCACCATCGCGCTGGTGTCGGTGAGCGGCATCGTGGGGGTCAATTCGCTGGGCATGTTGTTCGTCGACGGCTTCCAGCGCGGCATCCTGTCCGAAGTGGTCGCGGGGATCGTCGCCACCGTGGTCGTGGCCCTGCTCATTGACGGCCTTCTCGTGCTCATCGGCCGGGCACTCATGCCCTGGGCCCGCGCAGAGGCAGGCCGGGCATGAATTGGCTCGCCGACGCCGCCGCCTGGCTCACCGAGCCCGCCCATCTGCAGGGTCCCACAGGTCTGTGGACCCTCGTCGGTCAGCATCTGGCCATCACCGGCTGGGCGACGCTGATCGCCGTGGTGCTCGGGGTGCCGACCGGCTTGGCGATCGGGCATACCGGACGCGCACGTCAACTGGTCGTGGGACTATCCGGAGCTGCTCGGGCACTACCCGCGATCGGCCTGCTCACCATGGTGGCGCTCATCGCCGGCATCGGGCTGGTCGGCCCGCTCGTCGCACTGGTGGTGCTTGCCATGCCGTCGGTGATCGCGGGAGCCTATTCGGGAATCGACTCCATTGACCCGGTGACCCGCGACGCCGCCCGAGCCGTGGGGATGTCGCCGATGCAGGTGCTGTGGCAGGTGGAACTGCCGCTGGCATTGCCGCAGCTGGTGGGCGGCATTCGTGCCGCCGTCCTCCAGGTGATCGCCACCGCCACGCTCGCTGCCTATGTGGGGGCCGGAGGGCTCGGCGTGCTGCTGTTCCGGGGGCTGAAGACCCAGGACTATCCGCAGATGCTGGCGGGCTCGATCGTGGTCGTGGCGCTGGCCTTCCTTATGGACGCCGCCTTCGAGGTGATCACCTGGGTGATCTCCCGGTGTGCCGGGGTGGGCGCCGCCGCACAGGCTCACTAGGGGCGCGACCCATCAACGCGCCGACCCGTTAGCGAACCGGCCCACCGGCGCCGGGGCGCACAACAAGCACCCCGGCCCACCGGCGGTTGCAGCCCCTGTGGGGCTCAGTCCTCGTTGTACAGCACTGCGCGCGAGGCCAGCTTGCCGTCGGCCAACAACTCCAGGGCCTTGTCGGCCTGGTCCATCGGAAAGCGCTGCGTAATCGTGTGCACCTTGCCCGCTGCGGCCAATTCCAGCACCCGCTCCATGCCAGCATGATTCGCCAGAATGGTGCCCTTGATGATCTGACCCTTGTTGAAGGGGAACTCCTTGAAGTGCAGGGGCACCGCGTTCACCAGGGTGCCGCCCCACTTGAGCGCCTCAAAGGCCTGGGCGGTCACCACGTCGGAATCGGCGAAAGTGATCGCGGCATCCACCGCGTCGGTCAGCGACGCGAGCTCGGCGCTGTCGGTGGAGTTGACCGCCCGGGTGGCGCCCACCTCGAGGGCCACCTTCAGGTGCTCGGGGGTGCGTCCCACGGCCACCACCTCGGCGCCGGTCAGGGCGGCGAACTGGATGGCCATATGTCCCACGCCGCCGGGGCCGAAGATGGCCACCGTGTCGCCGGGGCCGACGTCGAGCTTCTCGACGGCACCGAAGGCGGTGATTCCGGGGCAGAACAGCGGTGCGGCGTCGATGAGGTCGAGCCCCTCGGGGATGCGATAGGCATAATCGGCGGTGGCCACCATGTACTCGGCATAACCGCCATTGACGGTCTCTCCGGTGATCTCCCGGTGGTGACACAGCATCTCGCGGCCGCTGGTGCAGAACTCGCAGACGCCGCAGGTCTTCCACAGGGGCGTGACGCCCACAGGGTCGCCCACGGCAAAGTTCGTAACCCCCTCGCCCAGCTCGACAACACGTCCAGTCACTTCGTGGCCAGGCACGATCGGGCTGATGGCGGGCACATCCGGCAGCCAGTCGCCCTCGATCATGTGCAGATTCGACCGGCAGACGCCACAGGCGACAACCTTCATGAGAATCTGCCCAGGGCCAGCCGAGGGCTTGGCGGTCTCGCGCCAGTTCACGGGATGAGTGGTGATGGGGGCGGTGTGATCCAGTTCATTGGCGAACATTGTGGTCATGCAGCGAGCCTATCCGGGCGCTCTGACATCGCTCCGAGCCCGCCAGGGAGCCCGACATCAGCTCCCTCAGGCGTTTGCCGGAAGCAGCGCGGCGAGCTTCTCGAGGCGCTTCAACGATTCGGTGAGAATCTCATCGGCCTTGGCGAAATGCAATCGGATATAGCGGTTGACCGGCTCGTGGAAGAAGCTTGACCCGGGCACGGCCGCCACGCCGATCTCACGGATCACCCATTCGCAGAATTCAAGATCGGTCATATTCGCGAACTGCGGCAACGCCAGGAAGTCAGCGACGTCGATCATCACAAAATAGGTGCCCTGGGGCCAGGTGATGGTGAACCCCAGTTTCTCCAGGCCACCGCACAGCAGATCACGCTTGCGGGTGTAGGTCGCCTGAAGCTGCTGGTAATAGTCGGGGCCCAGCCTCAGACCCACCACCGCGGCCTCTTGTAGCGGGGCGGCCGCGCCGACGGTGAGGAAGTCGTGCACCTTGCGGGCTGCCTCGATCACCCGGGCCGGGCCGATGAGGAAGCCGAGACGCCAGCCGGTCATCGAATAGGTCTTCGACAATGAATTGCAGGTGATGGTGCGGTCGAACATGCCGGGCAGACTGGCCACCGGCACGTGCACATTGGGCGCATAGATGATGTGCTCGTAAACCTCGTCAGTGATGACGAAGGCATCGTATTTGGTGGCCAGCCTCGCGATCACCTCCAGCTCCTCGCGAGTGAACACCTTGCCGGTGGGATTCGACGGATTGCAGACGATGATCGCCTTGACGCCACGGGCGAAGGCGGCCTCAAGGACCACTGGGTCGAACGAGAAATCTGGCGGATCGAGCGGCACGAAGATCGGATCGGCACCCGACAGGATGGCGTCGGCGCCGTAGTTCTCGTAGAAGGGGCTGAACACGATCACCTTGTCGCCGGGATCGCAGACGGTCATCACCGCGGCCATCATTGCCTCGGTACCGCCACAGGTGACCACGATCTCGCTGGCCGGGTCGATGGTGCGCCCAATGGTGGGCGAGTATTTGTCGGCGAGTGCCTCACGGAAGTTCTGGGCGCCCCAGGTGGTGGCGTACTGATGCGGGCCCTCATAGGCCACCTGCGCCAACCGGTCGAGCACCGGAAGGGGCGGCGGAAAATCAGGAAATCCCTGCGACAGATTGATCGACCCGGGCGTTTCAGCGTTGATCCGGGTCATCCGGCGGATGACCGAGTCGGTGAATGTGGCAACGCGTGCAGACAGTTTGGGCATGGCTCCTTCTCACGCCGGCGGACGGCGTAGCCGGCCTTCCCCATTGTGCCCGCCCATGGGCTGGGCCCGGTGCGTAACGCATGGTGATCCCCTCTGAGGACGCACCTCAGGCAGTAACGAGCGCACGGATACATGAGGCGCTCTCGGCCACCTCAAGGTGGCCAGAAGCGGCGTCCATGATCAGGTCAAACCAGTCGTCATCGCTGACATGGGAGATATCAACGCCATTTCCCATAAGAACGAGCGCGACCATCAAGAAGCCAACCCGCTTATTTCCATCAATGAATGGATGCGGACGCTCAATCGAGTCCAAGAAGGCGGCCGTCTTCTCCCACAATGTGGGGTATACCTCGCGTCCGCCAATCGTGGCGAGCGGACGGTTCAGTGCCGCGTCGAACAGTCCCCAGTCGTGGGCGACGAACCCGTTGCGGGCCACCCACGACTGCACATCATCAAAGACCGGCCACCACAGGCTCACTGCGCGAGTCGTCTCATCAGATCGGCACGCTCGGAGGCGAGCTGATCGAGAATCGAATGCGTATATGTCCGCGTCTGGCGCCGCTGCCACTCCTGACGCACCAGATCAGCGACCAATCGGTTCTTCGACTTCCCTTCCTGGGAAGCCATCTGCTCAAGGAATTTGTCGTCACTGTCGGAAAGACGCAACTGCATACCCGTGCTGAAAATGGTACCGCGCCGGTACCATCCGGTCGTTGAAGACGCATGCTCGTGCACACGGCCCCGAGTCCTGAAACTCCCACGCGCCACAATGGAGGAGTCACAGACCCCGGTCCGAGGAGATTCCATGAGCGTGCGCGACAAGTTCCCCACCACGGTGTTGGCCGAACGCGACCGGGGTTTCCAAGCGCTCCAATCCGCCTATGACCTGTGGGTCAGCGCGCGTTATACCCGTGAGGGCTTCGAGGCCCTGCCGGCCCGCGAGCAGGAGAAGGCCGCGCTCTACACATTGCTCACCCGGACGATGAATGGCAGCTTCACCAGCTTCTTGGAGAACGACGTGGCCAGCTATATGGGTGGGCCTGCTCAACGAGCGCTCGCCGATATCGGCGCCCACGACGCCAGCGCCATCGTCAATGAATACCAGGAGCACCTTGGCGAGTTCGCCAGCAATGGCTCCTGGCCTCTTTATTCCGAGCTCCCCGATGACAGTGACGACGAAGTGGTGGCGCGCCTGCACAAGGATTTCTTCGGCTATCCCGATGACATCGAAGCCTTGTCGGCGGACTATTTCGGGAACGATCCAGCGCTCCCCCGCGCTGCCCCGATGCCGTCGGCCAGTGAGGAGATGGCCAACGATCTTGACGAGATCACCTATGTGATTGAGGCTCGCTTCATAGCGGTATTCGACCCACCCACCGGCGACTATGGCAGTTTCACGAGCTGGCCGGCCATTCGACTTGTGCCCAGCCAACGCCGCAAGATCATTGAGGGCTGGCGCTATCAGATCCCCTATGGCGCCCACGCCACCGGCGACGACCTGGTGCAGGCCAGCAACTTCCTGTACCAGAACAATGTCGACCTCCTGGCGGCGGCGCAGGAGCAGCTGAAGACGGCAACGAACTAGTTCGCCGGCAATGACTCCCCTGCCCTCGCGAGCCACGTCCAAGCCCGCCGCCCGGTTCGCGCTGTTCCTGCGCGGGATCAACGTCGGCGGAGTCAAGATCCCCATGGCGCAGTTACGCGCGCTACTCACGGATATCGGTGGTCTCTCCGTGAGCACCTGGTTGGCCAGCGGCAATGCCGCTGCCGATTGGCCGGGCACGGAGCAGGAGCTTCACGACGCCGTCGAGGCCGCATTGTCACAGCGGTTCGGCTATCGGGCGCGGGTCATCCTGCGTCCACTCGACGAGCTCGCAGCCATCATTGCCGACTGCCCCCATGCACCCACGGAGGGTTTCCACCGCTATGTGGTGTTGTTCTCGTCCGCTGACGATGCCGTCGCCGCGATGACCACGGCTCCTGTGCCTGACCTACCGGGCGAACAGGTGCACGTGCATGGACGCGAGATCTATTGGCGCTGCCCGCAGGGGCACACCACCGACAGTGCGTTCGGCAAGCACCAGAACCGTGGCCCGGCTGAGCACCGTCCGACAGTGCGCAACCTTCAGACGCTCCAACGCATGGCAGGTTGACGATCGTCCGGCGCCGGGCGCCAATGAACCGGGACGAACCTGCGCACCCCCGGAACGAACCCCACGGTCGCGGGACACGGCCGGGACGAGGCCCCGAACCGGCTAGGACTTCATCTGACCGGTATTGGTCACCGGCGGCGCGCCAAGAATCATGTAGTGGGTCACCTCGGGGTCGCCGTCGGCCAGGGCGCGGGCGACGGCCAGCAGATCGGCCTCGTGTCCGGTCCAGCGCACCGTGTGCTGCAGGATGTGTTCCTCCCAGCTGGGCACGGTGAACTCCTCCACGAACGAGTCCTCGGCATTGGTCTGCTGAAGCAGCTGCCATGACGCCGCCCCGGTGCGCAACCGTGCGGCACGCACCGGCCACATGGCCTCGCGGAAGGCCTCAATGTTCTCTTTCTTCACGTGATAGGTGCTGCGCACCACCACCGGATCGGTCGACGACTCGTCAACCGACAGCACCGGAAGCTCGGTGGACAGGGCCACGACATTGCGGTCGAGCTTCCCCTTCACCTTGATGAGCGGCAGCAGCGGCACGGACAAACCGGCGAGAAGCAGGAAGACGCCCGCCACGACCAGCGCCCAGGCCACGCCCACCCGGTCGGCCACGATGCCCCAGACGAAGGAGCCGACCGCCTGCGAGCCCATGAACACCAGTAGATAGACCGACAGCCCCCGGGCGCGCACCCACCCCGGCAAGGTCAACTGCATCGCCACGTTGAGCGTGGTGAGGCTCATGATCCAGGCGATGCCGGAGATCAGGGCAATGGGCCACATCACAGGGAGCGAGACCTTGGCGACAGCCAGCGTGCCGATGCCGAACACCAGCGCCGAGACACACAGCGCGGTGGAATTGCTCATGGTCTGGCGCACCTTGTCCATCAGCAGCGCGCCGATGATGGCACCAACGCCCAACAGCACCAGCAGCACCGAATAACCTGCGGCGTTGGTGCCCATCAGATCGTGGGCGGCAGTCGGCAGGAGAGCCCACAGCGCACAGCCCGGGAATGCGAAGAGGATGCATCGCACGAGAATGCGTCGGATGCCGGGCGCCGAGCGCACATAGCGCATGCCCGAAAGCAGCCCCGGCAATATCTGCTCACGCACTGCGGGCTGCTGCTGGGCACCGCGGCGCCACAACACCAAGGCCGCCGACACCGCCAGGAATGACACCGCATTGATACCGAAGACCATGGCCGGACCCGAAGCCACCACGATCACGCCAGCGATGGCCGGACCGATCGCGCGGGCGCCGTTCACCGTGATGCTCGACAACGATGACGCCTGCGGCAGCTCGTCACGAGGCACCAACTCAGGCTGAATCGCCTGCCATGCCGGCCCCATGATTGCCGCCGCACAACCCAGCATGAAGGTAAAGCCCAGCAGCTCCCATGGCCCCAACCAGCCGGCGGCCGTCACCACGGTCAGGGCCACGGCGATCACCGCCGAGGCAAGACTCAGGATCAGCAGCAGCCGCTTGCGATTCACCAGATCCGCGGCCACACCCGCGAACAGCGAGAGCAACAACACCGGCAGAGTGCCTGCCGTCTGCACCCACGCCACCAGGGCGGGGCTGCCCGCCTGTTCCACCAGGAACCACTGGGCGCCGACGCTCTGCATCCAGCTGCCGATATTCGATATCAGCTGCGCCACGAAAATCATAAGGAAGACCGGGCGCCGCAGGACGGCCAACGAGCCACCCCCGGACGGCCGGGCCTTTTCAGTGGTTCCACCCGACGTCTGTTTGTCGCTCACATAGCGAATCTACTACCGAGGTCCGTCGCATTCACCTTTATCAGCCAGCAGCGCCATTACCGCGAGAACCAGCCAAATTCGCCCGTCGACAAGCGGAAACACTCCCTGCCGAATCAGCCCTCAGCTGCGCCGACCCGGCAATCCCCGCCAGCCTCCGGCGCCCAGTTGTTGCCCAACCGTTACCCACGCGACGCCTCGCCATCAACATCCGATCACCGACGATCCCTAACGTCGTCCCCGTTGCTTGGCCGCGCATTCAACGCGGCGGATTGGAAGGACGCACGTGACGGCAATTGACGCGCACACGTCGACGGACACGAGGGTGGCGACGAGCTCGCCACCGCAGCCATTCGCACCAGAACCCGTTGCCGGACGCGCCGGCATCCTGCACACACGACGAGAGCACCACCCCCATCACGGTGGACGCGCCAGCCTTCGCGAGAAGCTGCTGTTCGTCGCCTTCATCGCCCCGAATGTGGTGCTCATCGCGGTATTCGTCTACCGACCGATCATCATGAACATCTACTACTCCCTGCTCGACTGGACGCTGGGCAGCTCGACCGCCACGTTCGTGGGCCTGGGAAATTACCTGGAGTTCTTCACCTCCAAGGACGCCCCCTCGGTGTTGGGCACCACCGCCGTCTTCACCATCGCCACGGTGGGTGGCGCGATGGCGATCGGGTTGATGCTCGCCACGGTGCTCAATCGTCGCTTGCACGGACGCAATGTGGCGCGGGCCACCGTCTTCGCCCCCTATGTGCTGTCAGGGGTGGGCGTCGGGCTGGTGTGGTCGTTCATCTTCGATCCCACCATCGGCGTGGTCGCCGCCATCCTGCGCAAGTTCAGCATCGCCTCGCCGCAGTGGTTCCTCGACCCGAAGCTGTCGCTGGTGATGGTCGTGCTGGTCTATGTGTGGAAGAACCTCGGCTATTGTGCGGTGATCTACCTGGCGGCGCTGCAGGCGGTGCCCCGCGATGTGCTTGAGGCAGCCGCGCTCGACGGCGCCAGCCGGATGCGCACCTTCTGGTCGGTGATCTGGCCCCTGCTGGGACCCACCAACTTCTTCCTGCTGCTCACCACGCTGCTCGGCTCATTGCAGGCCTTCGACATCATCCGCATCATGACGCCCATGGGCCAGGGCACCACCACCCTGATGTACGCCTCATATCTGCAGGCCTTCGGCAGCTATAACCGGGCCGGCTATTCCGCCGCCATCTCCACCGTGTTGTTGGTCGTTTTGATCATTCTCACGCTGGTGCAGATGCGGCTGCTCGAGCGAAGGGTGCATTACGCATGAGCCTCACGATCAATCGTCCCGATGCCACCACGGGGCGCGCCGGCACCCCCGATACTGATGGCCCCTCACCCCGCAAGACCTGGCGCGGGCTGCTTCGGCGGGGCCCATCGCATCATGATCCTGACGAGGCGCCGATCGGCGTCGTCGGGCCAACGAGTCTGGTGCACACCATCTTCGGTGGCTATCTGCCGTTGATCCTGGCGACGCTCGTCGTGCTGGCACCGCTGGCGTGGATGGTGCTCGGCTCGTTCAAGAATCCTGGTGAGATCGTCAACCAGAATGTGGCGTGGCTTCCCCACGATCCCAATTGGGACGCCTATCGCACCGCCTCCCAGCGAGTGAACTTCCCTCGCCTGTTCGCGAACTCGGTGCTCGTCACTGCCGTGGGAGCCACCATCAAGCTGGTGTTGGCCGTGCTCAGCGCCTATGCCCTGGTCTTCATCAAGTTCCCGTTCAAGCGGGTGATCTTCATGGTCATCCTGGCGGCACTCATGGTGCCCGCCCAGGTGTCGATGCTGCCCAATTACATCCTCATCTCAGGCATGGGCGGGGTGAACACCTACTGGGGAATCATCCTTCCGGGCCTGGGCACCGCATTCGGCACCTTCCTGCTGCGCCAGCACTTCATGTCGCTGCCGGGCGAGATCCTGGAGGCGGCCACCCTCGACGGCGCGGGGCATTTCAGCCGGCTGCTGCGCATCGTGGTGCCCGTCTCTGCGCCGGCGATTGCCACCGTGGCGCTGGTCACCATCGTTGACGAATGGAACTCCTATCTGTGGCCCCTGGTGATCACCAACGACGACAGCCGCATGACTCTGCCGGTGGGTCTGACGCTGCTCAAGAACATCGAGGGCGATCCCAGCGCCTATCCGGTGCTCATGGCTGGAGCAGTGCTCGTGATCGTGCCGGTGATCGTCATCTTCCTATTCCTCCAGCGATACATCGTCGCCGGACTCACGCAGGGCGCAGTCGACTGATGGCGCTCACATCCCGAGGAGAAAAGCTCTCAATGAACACAGCTCCACATGTCCTTTCGACCACGCTGTCGCGACGCCGCCTGCTGTCCATGGCTGCCGTCGGCGCCGGTGCCGCCGCACTCGCCGCCTGCTCCGGTCCGTCCACGTCCAGCGGCTCCTCGAGCTCGGCGGCGAACGCCGGTGGTCCCGACTTCACCGCAGTGACGCCGGCCACCACCATCACCTTCTGGTCGAATCATCCCGGCTCGTCAGAGGACATCACCAAGCAGATCATCTCCGACTTCAAGGACCAGACCGGCATCACCGTCAACCTGGTGACCGCCGGGTCGACCTACGAGGACGTGGCGCAGAAGTTCCAGACCGCCCAGACCGGCGGCTCGCTGCCCGACATCGTGGTCTTCTCCGATGTCTGGTGGTTCCGCTATTACATGCAGGACTCGATCATCCCCCTGGGCAATGCGCTCAAGGCCGCCAACGTCGACACCTCGGATTATCGCGAGGGCCTGTTCGCCGATTATCAGTACAAGGGCGCCCAATGGGCCGTGCCGTGGGCACGCTCGACGCCGCTGTTCTATTACAACAAGAGCCACTGGAGCGCGGCCGGCCTGCCCGATCGCGCGCCGAACACCTGGGCGGAGTTCGCCGAGTGGGCACCGAAGTTGCAGGCGGCGAACAGCTCGGCGCAGCACGCCTATGAGCACCCGGCGCTCGCCGACTACGCCGGATGGACGCTTCAGAACATCCTGTGGGGATACAACGGAGGCTGGTCTGCCAAGGACAGCTTCGACATCACCTGCGACTCCGATGCCTCGGTGAAGGCCCTGCAATATGTGAAGGATTCTGTGTACACCGGCAAATGGGCTGGCGTCGCCTCATCGGCAGGCACCGATGACCTCGCCGCTGGCGCCTGCTCCGCCACGCTGGGTTCCACCGGCTCGCTGGTGGGCGTGCAGAAGGCGGCCTCGGGCAAGTTCGAGGTGGGCGTGGGCAATCTGCCCGGCGGTCCCTCGGTGCAGACGCCCGTCTGCCCCACCGGCGGCGCCGGAGTGGGCATCCCCAAGAAGGTGCCGGTGGCCAACCAGTTGGCGGCCGCGAAGTTCATCGGCTTCCTCACCAATCCCGCGAACACGGTGTCCTTCTCGGAGAAGACCGGATATATGCCGGTGCGCAAGTCTGCCGACACCAGCCAGCTGCTTGCCAAGAACCCGCTGATCGGTGCGGCCATCAAGCAGCTCGACGTCACCCGCACCCAGGATTATGCGCGTGTCTTCCTGCCGGGCGCCGATCAGGAGATGGCCAAGTCGGTGGCGCAGATCGTCACTCAGAATGCCGACGTCCCCTCCACCATGAAGACGCTGCGTTCCACCCTGGAGGGCATCTACAACGGCCAGGTGAAGACCAAGGTCTCCTAGAATCGGAGGTCTCGCAGAGTCGAGGGGCTCGTGGGATCTACGGTCTCGTGAGCCTCACGACGCCCTTGCTCGTCGGTGAGCCCGCGCCGCGAGCTGACGCCGGCGATGAGCGATCAGTGCCCGGATTGTTGACGAGTCCTGTCGACGATCCGGGCACCTTCTTCTGCGTGCTTCCCCAACTTGTCCAGTCGCTTCTGAGACGACATACCGATGATCGAGAAACCAGGTGACGCGCACGGGTTCTGGCGACACCATGAGCATGGATCGGACGACACCGTGAGCTGCGGCCCTTGCGCCTACTGTGGAACGGCGGCTGAAGCGCCGGGACCCTTGGACCCGACGCCCCGGTCACCGTAGGCACCGTACAGACCCCTCAGAAGGACGGCTTAATGATTCGGCTTTTCCAGTGAGCCAGGCATCGATCGCGCACGACGATTCATCCGGTGAGGCATCGTCGCACCCCAATCGCGGCATCGTCATGGCGGCGGTGTTCATCGCCACCTTCATGACCTCGGTGGAGGTGACCATCGTCACCACGGCCCTGCCGACGATCATCAGCGAGTTGCACGGCCTGTCGCTGCAGAGCTGGATCATGAGCGCCTATCTGCTCACCACGGCGATCACCACTCCGATCTACGGCAAGCTCGCCGACAACTTCGGGCGCAAACACATCTTCGCGTTGGGCGTGGTGCTGTTCACGCTCGGTTCCCTGTTCAGCGGGCTGTCGCCCTCGATCGGCATGATGATCGGTTTCCGTGCGCTTCAGGGCATCGGCGCCGGCGCGGTGATGCCGCTGACGTTCACGATCATCGCCGACTATTACAGCTTCGCCGAACGGGCCCGCGTCATCGCCTTCAACAACACCGCCTGGGGACTGTCCGCGCTGATCGGACCATTGCTCGGCGGATTCCTGGTTGACACGCTGTCGTGGCATTGGGTGTTCTTCGTCAATGTTCCGCTGGGGATCGCCGTCCTGCTGCTGTTGTGGTGGGGATACAAGGAGAAGCGCCAGCCAGCGCATGGACTCACGCCCGATTGGGCGGGCATCTGGTGGCTGACGCTGTGCTTGGTGTGCCTGCTGTTGGCTGTGCAGGATCTCGACGTGCGTCCAGCGCTCAGCGGTGCCCTGCTCGTGGCGGCCGTGGTCTCGGCGATCATGCTGGTGCGCGTGGAGCGCCGCTCCCGCGATCCGCTCATCCCGCCGGCCATGTTCGCCCGGCCCACGTTCACCGTGCAGATCCTGACGGCGACCATCCTCAGCGGTGTGCTGATCGGTTATCAGACCTATGTGCCCATGTGGCTTCAGTCGCTGTACCACCGCGCGCCGACGGTCGCAGGCCTCGTGGTGACCCCCAGCTCGATCATGTGGCTGACCGGATCGTTCTTCGTCGGAGGGTTGATCTCACACTTCGTGCCCAAGCGGATTGCCATGGTGTTCATCGCGGTGCTGCTAGTGGGCTATGGGGCCCTGGCTGTAGCGCCGATGGGTTTTCCGGTGTGGGCGTTCTATGTGTTTGCTGCGGTCAACGGCACCGGCATGGGCATTGTGATCTCGATGAATACCGTGCTCACCCAGCATCTCGTCGACTCCTCGATGGTGGGCTCGGCAACGGGCATCTTCACGCTGGGACGCTCACTGGGCCCCACCTTGATGGCCGGGATCTACGGAGCCGTGCTCAATGTGGCGATCCGATGGCAGTTGCGTGGATCGCAGGCCACCGCCGCCGGCGTGGACTTCGGGCAGGTGAACACTGTGATCTCCAGTTCCGCGGGAGCCAGCGCACCAGTCGACCGGGCAGTGGTCGACCCGCTCCTGCTGAACTCCTTCCACGCGCTGTTCGGCGTGGTCGTGGTGATCCTGGTGGTGGCGCTGGTGATCAACGCCTGCGATCCGAACAAGAAGATCATCCGATAGGAGGTGCCCGACGCCGGAGCATGCCCGACGCCGGAGGTGCCCGTCACCTCCACGACATGCTCTATCCCGATCCGGTGCTCACCCACACAGCTGCGCCCGGCAGATCCACTGGGGACCGACCGAGCGCAGCTTGTTCAAGCGCTGATGCGCATGCCCTACTTGCTGGCGGGCACCACCTCGACGTCGAGATGAATCTTGACCGCCTCGGTCAACTTCACCTCAACACCGTGACGGCCGACCGTGCGGATCGGCTTGTTGGCGGTGACGGAACGCTTGTCGAGCGCCGGGCCACCGGCCTTGCGCACAGCCAGGGCGATATCGGCATTGGTGACAGCGCCGAAGAGCTTGCCCGACTCCGACGCATTCGCCGGAACCTGGACCTCAAGCCCGTCGAGCTGCTCGCGCACCTGAAGAGCGTGCTCGTTGTCACGAATCGTCTTCGCGTTGCGGGCGCGCTGAATGCCCTCGATCTCCTTCGCGGTGCCACGGTTGTAGACGATCGCGAAGTTCCTGGGCAGCAGGAAGTTACGGCCGTAGCCGTCCTTCACCTCGACAACATCGCCAGCGACACCGAGGTTTTCCACCGGAGCGGTGAGAATGAGCTTCATGATCTGCCTCCTCAGCGGGTGGTGGTGGTGTAGGGAAGCAGGGCGAGCTCGCGGGCGTTCTTGATCGCCATGGCGACCTTGCTCTGATCCTGCACGGACAGCCCGGTCACGCGGCGAGCGCGGATCTTGCCGCGTTCGCTGATGAAGCGACGCAGCAGAGCGGTGTCCTTGTAATCGACATGGTCAACGTGGGTCGTCTTGACGGGGACGACCTTCTTCTTGTTCACAGACTTGCGCTGTGGACCGGCCATTGTGGTGCTCCTTTTCTTTGGCGGACGACGACTCGGCGCCGCCCTGAGCCCGGCATCGAGGTGCCGGAATGTGCCTGGTTCTTGGAATTATTCGGGATGGATCAGAACGGGGGTTCGTCGCTCTGGGCGCTCGCCCAGGGATCGGAGACCGGGCCCTGATTGCCACCTTGCTGGCCGCCGGCCATCCCCTGGTTTGTCTGGGGAGCCTGCTGACCGCCACCGTAGGACTGGCCGCCACCGTAGTTTCCCCGGGGCTGACCGCCACCGGAGTTTCCCTGCCAGTTGCTGCCGCCGGACGAGGCGCGGGTGACCTTGGCGGTTGCGAACCGCAGCGCCGGGCCAACCTCGTCGACCTCAACCTCGAAGACCGTGCGGCGATTGCCCTCACGGTCGTCGTAGCTGCGGGCGCGAAGGCGGCCCTGCACGATCACGCGCATGCCCTTGGTGAGCGACTCAGCCACGTTCTCCGCAGCCTGACGCCATACCGCACAGTTCAGGAAGAGGGCCTCGCCGTCTTTCCATTCGTTCGACTGACGATCGAATGTGCGGGGCGTGGAGGCCACCGTGAAGTTGGCCACCGCAGCACCCGAAGGGGTGAAGCGCAGTTCCGGGTCGGCGGTCAGATTGCCGACCAGTGTGATTTGGGTTTCGCCTGCCATGATGCGTCCTCGTCTGGTTGTGCCTGAAACGAATCGGGATAATGGGCCCAGCCTGTCAGCCGCATCCCACAGTTCTCAGTGCCTGTGGGCGAATCAGCCCTTGGGCACAGGTTGTGGAAAGCAGTGGACAGATACCGTGCCGCTACCCGCAAGTCTCAGGAATCGGTGCGCATGACCTTGGTGCGCATGATCTGCTCGTCGATGCTCATGAGACGGTTCATCTCGGCAACGCTCGCGGGCTCACACGTCAGATCGATGACCACATAAAGGCCCTCGGTCTTCTTCTGAATGGGATAAGCCAGGTGTCGGCGGCCCCAGATGTCGACATTGTCGATGGCGCCACCTTCCTTGGTGATGATCGCGGTGTACTTATCAACGATGGGCTGCAGCTGACGCTCATCGACATCAGGGCTGATAATGACCATGATCTCGTACTTGCGCATTGCGAACTCCACCTCCTTCGGTCTCAGCGGCCATGAGTCGTTCCCATGGCAGGAGGGCGTAATGCTCGGATCCACATGCGTGACGTGAACCCGACGACGCGGCTCGTAGTCGTCAGGCCCGAGCCGGATTACTTCGGTCCACACGCTTGACGGCGGACCAATCAGTGATTCTACGCGACAGGAGGGCGCGGGCGGAAACTGAAGGCGGCCCTGTCAGGCTGGGTGCCTCGGCACGGAAGCGACTCGGCGGGGTCTGAGCGTCTCGGCTCGGAAGCGACTCGGCGGGGTCTGAGCGTCTCGGCTCGGAAGCGACTCGACCCGCCAGACCCCACTAAGTGAAGACCTTGACAGGCCAGACGACCCAAAGGTCTGCACCCTCATGCGAAACCGGCCGAAAGCTCAGCTCGGCTGTGGTGGAGGGGCCATCCCCACTGGATGGGCAGCGCCCGTCATGCGAAACCGACCGAAGACTCGGCTCGGCTCAGCCAAGGCTGACCCGGCTCGTCGAGACCCGTCAGGATGCGTCACTACTGCTCCACACCAGAAGGTGCAGTTGCTCTTCTAGAAATCGACGGACCATGGCGATCTCTTGGGTGGTGCAGCTGATGAGTATTTTCGGCTCCAACTCCTGTTTTGGCAGATCAAGGCAAAGGATCACACCCGTGACTGACCGCCCAGGCAGGCTCCCGATGAAGACATCAAGCCCCTCGCCATCAACTGATCTCAGGTCGAGATAGCCGTAGTCGATCGGATAGATGACCTCGGGAAAGCGTGGATGCCTCGACCCCCTGGGCCGGTCCACCGATATGGGCCGGGACAATAGCGCCTCGAAGAGAGGCCCATCAAAGGGATCTGACCTTCCGTCATCACTCATTGTTTTCTCCTCACCGGTGGCTTCTGACTGCCTCATGGTCGTGCACCATCCCTCCCCCGCATTATGCGAGGTGACCAGCGCGTTGCACGCTGGTTCGTTCACCTCAAGCCGTCTCATCACCGAGGCGCGCGCCATGCGCACAGACAGGACTGAAATCGGCGTGGACGGGAAACCTTGCTGGCACTGCGAAATTGAGACCCCGGAAGATGAGCTCCGAGCACAGGGCGACCATTCCGACCCGACGACAGTCGACGACGTGATCGGCGCACTGAGCGAGTGGGATCTCGCAATGGGCCAGCCACTCGTGCAGGGCACGTGATACGCCAGAAGAAACCGCCCTGATCGATCGCGTTGTTGCCGATACTCCCGGGGAATCACGGTCGCGTCTTGTGTTTACTGAATCAGCTTTCCGACACTCCCTCCCCAAGGAGTTATCCCTCGCGGGAGACGACGCGTAAACAGACCTCCCAACCGCAGAATCACTGTGGAGTCGATGGTTTTGGTGATTAGACGCATGAAACCATCCACGTAGTGAGCATCCGCCCGTGAAAGGAGGAGCTCCGGCTTCCCTTCGGGGCTGGCCGGCGCCCGCGCGGCGTCATTGCCGCCCGACCTCCGATTGAACACAAGTACCCGTCGAACGGCTGCCCGTCGACTGGGTGACGGTGACCTCCCCCGAAGACCAAGACCGAGGCGGATAAAGCACCTCAGACAGTGCCTTATCCGTCCCTGTCCAACGTTCACTCGCCGTAGCCGAAGGATCAGCCCCAGCTGGCGACGATCTCCTCGAGCTCATGGCGACGTCCCGAATAGAAGGGGGTCTCCACGCGCACATGGCGACGTGCTCCGGTGGTGCGCATCACGCGCATCAGGTCAACGATGCGGGCCATCTCGTCGCCCTCGAAGCACAGAATCCACTCATAGTCGCCCAATCCGAACGACGCCATCGTGTTGGCGCGCACATCGGCGAACCCGGACGCGGCTCGTCCATGGTCGGCGAGCAATTGACGCCGCTCATCGTCGGGCAGCAAATACCATTCGTGGGAACGGACGAAGGGGTAGACGCAGATGTTGTCACGCGGCTGCTCCTCAGCCAGGAACGCCGGCACATGTGCCTTGTTGAACTCCGCGGCGCGATGCAGGGCCAGCTGCGACCACACCGGAGTGAGCACCTCACCCAGCGTGGACGCGCGCAGCACATGATAGGCGCGCTGCAGGGTCTCATAGTCATGCGCATGCCACCAGACCATGAGGTCAGCGTCGGCCCGCAGACCGGCCACGTCGTACCAGCCCCTGATCACCAGATCGCTGTCGGAACTCACCGCCTGCAATGCGTCGAGCGCAGCCCGGGCGGCACCCGGCTCTGCGGCGGTCTCGGCACGGAACACAGACCACATCGTGTAGCGCTGGGTGTGGTTGATCTCGTCGGCGGTGCGCGCCATGACAGCCTCCTGGTGAAAAGCTTAGGTAACCCTCAGTGAACTGCCTCAATCTATCGGGAGCTCGTGCATAGACGGCCCCTGACAGCGCCGGGTTCGGCGCTCGGCTGAACACGCGGTAGCGGCGGCATCAGGCAACCGGCATCACGTCATCTCGATCAACTGGGGCGAGGTCGGCGTCAACATCTTGTGGCGGCGTCCACAGGCACCCGGCATCATGTCATCGGAGGCTGACGACGTCGCATGGTGCAGGGCCAACCTCCTGGGCTCGGGGTGGCTAAGACCCTCACCATCCCGCCGATGCCCTCAACGCTGCGAGCCGGGAATCAGCACCTGCCCATCACGCACCCAGGCAGCAAGGCCACCAGCCAGGGCGAAGGCATCGCGGCCCTCCTGGCGGAGCAGGGCCGCGGCACTGCTGGCCCGCAGACCCGTGCTGCTCACCACGATCACGGGCTTGGCCGTGTCGGCCAGGGGATCATCACCCCAGATGGCGTCAACGGGATCGGCGCGCAACGCCTTGATGTCCACCAACCGTGATCCCGGAAGGTGGCCCCGCTCGAATTCACGCGACTTGCGCACATCGACCGTCACAGCACCCTTGGACATCAGCTCCAAGGCATCGTTCACGCTGATCCCCCGTCCGGACTCGTCGGAACCTTCGGGAGCCGCCTTCCTGCGCCACAACATGGCGTCATTGTCTCATCATGATGCCTGTGCCCCACGGCGACGGTTGCGCAGAATATCTACAGGAGGTCCCTCCTTTCGTAGTTCCCCCATGCCCACGCACTCGGCGTCGGCAGCTACGCGATGTCAGTGGCACCCGCCATGATGGAGCTATTGGACGCACCCCCTCAGATCAGGAGCTGCCATGACCTCAGACACGAACGCCGCCACAGGTTCACCCGAATCCGCAGGCCCAACCCTGCCCATGGCTTCCGTTGGCCCAGACCTGCGCGCGGGCGTCGACGTGCTCAGCGTCGGCATCGACTCCGGTGACGAACTTGATGACACCAGTGAGCTCGATTCCGGGCCCGATGCCACCGGACGCGCTGCGCTGTTGGTGATCGGCATGCAGCAGGGCATTCTCGACGGCTGCTGGCAGGCCGCCCAGGTGACCGCGAACGTCGCCGATCTGATCGACCGTGCTCGGCTGGCGTCAGTACCGGTGATCTGGGTGAACGATCTCACCCCTCCCGTCTCAGTGACCGGAAGCAGCGAACTGCCCAGCTCCCTGACCTGCGGCGCCGGCGAATATGTGGTGCTCAAGCCCTACCGTGACGGCTTCGAGTCAACCGATTTGGCCGACTCACTGGCCACCGTGGGTGCAGGCAGTCTGTTCTTGTGCGGCGCATGGTCACATGAGTCGGTGCGCGCCACCATGGCAGGCGCGTTGGCACGGGGATATTCGACGGTGCTCGTGGAAGACGCCCACACTGCCCCCTCGCGTCATGACGGCACCACCACGGTGAGCGGCGAATCGATCGTGTCGGTGGTGAATATGATCGCTGCCGCGCCCGGTGCCCCTGCCCAGGACAGCAGCACCATGGCCTGCTACGACGTCGACTTCACCGTGTTCGTGCACACCGACGACACCGCCGTGGGCGATGAGGCGCTCGCCGTGCAGGAGCAAGCTCAGGATGAGGCTTTGGATCCCGACGACGATTGAATCCGGAGTGAGGCGGGGGAAATCCGTCAAAGCCTTGGGAGGGGACCGATCAAAGCCGGGATAACGCCGCCATCACCCATTCGGCTTATCCCCTGGCGGCCCATAGGGTGGGCAGGTGTCAACCCCCAGCCTCCGTCAGCGCACTGTGGGGGGATTGTCCCGCGATGTCTTGGTGCTGGGCCTGATCGCCTTCTTCGTCGCCGTGGGCTTCGGCGTGCTGGTGCCCGTCCTACCCACTTTCGCGGCGTCATTCGGCGCCACCGATTTCCTGGTGGGTCTGGTGGTCTCGATGTTCGCCGCCACGCGGCTTGCCACCAGCCCCTTCTGCGGCTGGATCCTGAACAAGATCGGTGGACGCCTCACCCTGGCGATCGGCATCTTCATCGTCGCCGCGTCCAGCTGGCTCATGGGCGAGGCCGGTGACTTCTGGTGGCTGTTGGGCTGGCGTGCCGCCGGCGGCATCGGCTCTGCGATGTTCACCGTCTCGGCCATGACTCTGTTGCTGGCCTCGGTGCCGCCCGATATGCGTGGTCGCGCCACTGGCTTCTACCAGAGTGGCTTCCTCATCGGCGGCATGGCCGGGCCCGCGCTGGGCGGCCTGCTCACTCGTATCTCATTGGTGGCGCCCTTCCGGTTCTATGCCATCACTCTGGCGATTGCCGGGCTGATCGGCCTCACGATGTTGTCGAGCGCCACCACCCACGCCGATCGTCCCGCCCATGCCCACGCAGCCCCGCGTCCGCTGCGCCAGGTGCTCGCCGACACCCGCTTCCAGGCGGCGTGTGTCGCCAACTTCGCCCAGGGCTGGAACTCAATGGGCGTACGCAATTCGCTCATTCCCCTGGTCATCGTCGCCACGCTCGGCCTCACACCTACCTGGACGGGCATCGTATTCGCCGTGTCGGCCGTGGTGCAGGTGATCGTGCTGCACCCCATCGGGCATTTCGTCGACACGGTGGGTCGACGCCCGGCGCTCCTCGCCGGTGGCGTGGTGATGGCCTGTTCCATCGCGGCGGTGCCCATCGCCGGCTCCATCTGGATTGTCATGGCATTGATGTGCGTCTACGCCGTGGGCGCGGCGGCCATGAGCACTGCTCCGGCCGCGTCGGTGGGCGACGCCACTGGCGGTGTACACGGCGGCACGCCCGTGGCGATCTTCTCGATGAGCAGCGATGTGGGCGCCATCATCGGTCCTCTGGCCGCTGGGGCCATCTCCGATGCGGTCGGACGTCCCCTGGCCTTCGCGGTGGGGGCCGCCTTCCTGGCCATCAGTTCACTGGTTGCTCTGCGCATGCCCGGTGGGCGCCCCGATCACTCTTCCGGATCGGTCGAATCCGCCGACCCCGAGGCCCTGCTCTCCGAGGACTGAGTCCTCACGCAGAACCGTCCCTCTCTGGGACGTGGCGTCCACGAGGACTACCGACGTTCAGCGACGAACGAGCCGGATCCGGCGACGACCGTCCATGAAATACCCTGATGCCATGCAGCCGATGCGCACCCCACCCCATGATGAGCGCGACAATCAGGCCGCCGACGCATCCCTGACGCCGAACCCGGGCACCGACACCCTCACGAATCAGCCAACTAACCCCGAGCTCGTCCGCGGCGAGGACGGGCGTATCCGCCCCCGGTGGGCTGCCACCGATCCGCTGCTGCGCGACTACTACGATCATGAATGGGGCGTGCCGATCCGCACCGAGCGCGGGCTGTACGAGCGGCTCAGCCTTGAGGCCTTTCAATCAGGGCTGAGCTGGGCGACGATCCTGCGCAAGCGGCCGGCCTTCCGGGCCGCCTTCGCCGATTTCGAGCCCGATGTGGTGGCTGCCTTTGACGAATCCGATGTGCACCGCCTGCTTGCCGACGCCGGCATCGTGCGCAATGAACGAAAGATCCGTGCCGCCATCACCAATGCACGCGCCACCGTGTCCGTACGCGCCAACGGCGGTCTGGTGCCGCTGATCTGGAGTTTCCAGCCGGCGCCGAGTACGCGCCCACGCTCCTATGCCGAGGTTCCCGCGAAGGTGCCCGAATCGGAGCGGCTGGCCAAGGCGCTCAAGAAGTCGGGCTTCGTCTTCGTGGGACCCACCACCATGTACGCCCTGATGCAGGCAGTGGGAATGGTCGACGACCATCTCGTGGGTGAATCCGGGCCGATCACGCAGTAACGTCCGCGAGCCCGATCAGGATCTCGATGGCCTGGCATGCGCCGTCTGCGGCCAGTGGAACAGCTCCCCTGAACTGTCCACAACGCTCGCGGTGGGCGTATCGGTGACGTCCAACGTCACGCGCACCCAGTTGTCGGCGTTGCCAGGGTCGTGGGCTCGGTAGACGATTCGCGGATTGGTGATCGACTCCACCTCGGTGCGCGCATCGGGCAGCCAGGCATGGCGACGTCGAAGCGCCAGGATCGCCTGATAGGCGCGATAGGTGGGCAGTCCGAAACCGGCCAACTCATCAGGCCGGTCAGGCATGGGCTGGCGCACCTCGGCGTCGCCGCCGGGGCGGTCGTATTTCTCACCGCGGAAAGCCTGCTCGTCACCGTAATAGACGCACGGCGTCCCGCCGACCGTGCCAAGCACGACAGCCGCGAGAATCGCCTTGTCGGCACCCACCTTCGTGGCGATCCGGGTGACATCGTGATTGCCGATGAAGGTGAACGGACGGAAGTCGTCGAGCATCTCGTTGTGACGCCCCAGCGTCCACTCAAGCTCGTAGAAGTTCTCGGTGGCAAGCGAGCTCCAGCAGGCCTTCCACAGCTCATATTCGGTAACCGCGTCCATGCCCGACTCGTGCACGATCTGCGCGTAGTCGCCGTGGATCACTTCACCGTAGATATACAGCTGCGGGAAGCGTTCGCGCACCGATGTCAGCACTGGTGCCCAGAACTCTGGGTCGACCGCGTAGGCGGCGTCCAACCGCCATCCATCGGCGCCGCGTTCGCACCAGTGCATCATCACGCGCGTCACCAACTCGCGCACCTGTGGCGAGGAGTGATTGAGTCGCACGAGGTCGTCGCTGCCCTCAAAGTTCAGCCTGGTCGGCGGCGTGGTCGTAAAGTCGATGTGGAACATGTCGGCGAACTTGCTCTGCGGGCCTTGGGCCAGCGCCTCGCGCAACGCGGGATAGTTGGCGCTCACATGGTTGAAGACGCCATCAAGCACCACCTTGATGCCCCGTGAGTGGCAGGCCTCGACGAGGGCGTCGAAATCGGAGTCATCACCGAGCCGTGGGTCCATCTGGAAATAGTCCAGGGTGTCATAGCCGTGCGACTCCGAACGAAATATCGGGCCGAGCACCAGGCCGTTGCAGCCAAGCTCAATCAGATAATCGAGCCAGTTCTCCAGACGCCCGAGCCGGTGAGCCACCGGCGCCCGCGGGTCAAGACGAGCAGGGGCATCGGTGAAACCCAGCGGATAGACCGCCCACCAGATCACATCTCGTCGCCAGTCGCTCACCTGCGTGTCCTTCCCGTGTGCATCGCCACCGCGATGCATGTTCATCCCGTGTGCATCGCCACCGCGATGCATGCCCATCCCGAACACATCGCTGTCTTCCGTCGGCACATCCCTATCGGCACCCACGTGCATCCATCGCCACGCCATGACTGCCCAGACATCTACCAACCCCGCCGCAGTGCCCACTCGACACTCACAGTAGCGGCCCGATCAGCCGGCCCACTGCCCGGCATAGAAACGCAGCGCCCACCAGAACATGAGCATCAGATCCGCCGCGATCAGCGCGCCCAGAACCGCAGCCTTTGCGGTGCGACTACCGGCCCCGGTGGGGGTCCAGCTCACGACACTGCCGATGACGATGAACAGCGGGAACCACAGCAGATCAGCCCGACTCGCCGACATGAACCATGTGGCGATGCTGAACGCGAACACCTGCACGATCACATATCCCGCCTGGGCCCATGCGCGCCGCACCAGACAGACCACCGTGGTCACGCAGCCAAGCGCCATCGAGGCGATGTCGAAGCGGAACATCCAGGCGATGCCGGGATCGTCGGGCCAACGCGCCGCGCTGGTCGCGTCCATGGTGTTCCGCAAGCCCTGCCATGGCGAGGTCCACTCCCGTTGCCATCCCGTGCGCTGCGCGCTCAGCCAGCTGTCCCAATGACCGGTACGCGAATACAGATATGCCGAGAACAGGGCCAGCGCGGCCAGCGGGACCGCCAGCCAGGCGAGATTGCGCAACCGCCGGACCCATGAGCCCACCGACTTGACCGGCACGGCGCCCGCAACAGTGCGTTCGCCGCCAAGCAGGGCCAACAAGCCCAGCCCACCCACCAGGAACAGACCCGAGATCCGGGTGCAACAGGCGACGGCAGCCAACAGCGAGGCCCAACCCCATCGTCCTCGGCGCGCGAACACCCAAGCCCAGAAGGCCACCGCGCAGAACAGAGCCTCGGTGTAGCCGACCGTGGTGAACACCGCCATCGGCACCAAAAGCCAGGCGAGCGCTGCATAGAGGCCGCCCAGACGCTCCACCGCGAAAGCAGCCACCACCGTGGCGATCTGCGAGAAGACCGCCGCGCCGATCACGGCAGGCACACCAACCAGGCTGAACAGCCGCATCACCGCGGGCATGGCCGGAAAAAAGGCCATCTCCTTGGCAGCCGAATATCCCGAGGTGGAGATCGCCAGATAGTGCTGGACGTCCCAGTTGCCCAGCGCACGGGTGAGTGAGAGGCCGCCGCGCTGCATCGCCACGAACAGGGCAACCGCCATCAGCAGGCGCGTCGCCAGCCACACGCCGAGAATCAGGCGTGCCGAGCGTCTCCTCGGTGGGCGCAGAACGTCGGGGGCGGCAGCGCTGGTGAGGGATGTCACTGGCCTGGGCTCCCCTCGGTGTCCGTTGTTCTGGACGGCGGGTCTGTCGCGATGGGCGGCCAGCTCATGCCGGTCTCCTGTGTGGCGGTAGCGCGGGGCTGCCCTGGCACGGCAGTGCCGCTCGGAGCAGAATCGCTGGCCACCGGATCACTGGCCACCGGGCGCGCGGGCTCAGCCAGCCACGGGGCGTCGACCGCGTGATCGAGCACACCGCCTGCGGGATCGTCGACAAAGGGACGTCTGACCGGGTCATTCCACGGGTTGAAGATGTCGCTGATCACCTTGGCCGCCAGCCACAGCACCACGCCGATCCTCAGCAACACGGCCAGCCAGTAGAGCGCATCGGCACCGGACCCGGCCCCGAGAATGCCCTCCATGAAACCCCAGATGGCCAGCCAGTAGACGACCTCGGCGATATTCCAGACCGCCCAGTCGAAGACCTTTGGACGCGCCAAGACCACCAGCGGCAACAGCCACAACGCATACTGGGGCGAATAGTGCGGCCCCAGCACGGCCAGAGCCGCAACGATCAAGAAGGCCAGCTGTCCGACGCGTGGACGTTGCGGGGCGACGAGGGCCAGCCACACCAATGCGACGATGGCCACGATCACCAGGACGGACGCGATGATCCCCAACAGGGTGCTCGAGACGCCCTGGAGCTGGAGGATGTACCAGAACGAGCCCGGCCCCGTGCCGCCCGCGACCACCGACGACCAATAGGCCGTCCAGCCATGCGGCGCGACGATGATCACCGGCAGATTCACCACTGCCCAGACAAGGGCTCCGGGACCAAGCATGCGCCAGGCATCACCCATGCGCGCGGCACGCAGGCAGAGCACGACGATGGCGAGCACCACCAGGAGGGCATAGGCACCCGCGCTCACGGCCAGGCCGAAGAGCACTCCGGCCACCACCGGGAGCTTTCGGGTCCACGCCCACAACGCCAGCGAGGTGAGCGCTACCGGCAGGATCTCCCAGCTGATCAGTCCGCTGGCGAGCACCACCGGCGCCGCGGCGATGAGCAGCGCGTCGAAGCTGCGCACGCGCACACCCCCGGTGGCAACGCTGTGGGAATCGCGCCCTATTTGCAGATGTGCCAGCACCAGCGCGAGGAATGCGCAGAACAGCCCGACGGCACTGAGCACGAAGAACATATAGCTGGCGTCCAATTGCGCCTGCCCCGACGCATCGGGCCCCACTCCGCCGCCCAGGAGCTTCACGATCAGCCGGTTGAGCCACGCCAGATATCCCACCAGGGCCGGTAGCGGGCTCGCGGCGTCGGAGAAGATGCCGGCACCTGCACCAATGCCGTTGTTCTGGAAGAACACGGGAATGTCTGAATAGCACAGGCGTAGGAAGGGATTCACCGGTTTTCCGAAGGTGTACTGCTGGCATGGCGCTTGACGCCACAGCAGCACCACCCAGTTCACTGCGGCGAGCAGCAAGGCCCATGGAGCCGGATCGAACCAGGGTCCCCCGGGATTCACATGCCGCCCGAGCGGGCCTCCGATGCGGTTGGACAATCGCACGGCGATCGTTGGCCAGTCACCTGGTGAGGAGGTGTCCGGGCGGTCAACGGAAGTCTGCATGGCCGCCGACTGGCCATCCGTCGAGACCGAGTATCCGGCGTCAGCGTTCCCCTGCCCATCGCGGCGCGGCGCAAACTGCCCCGAATGCTTACTCACCGGGCTCACGCCCGCCGCGTGATGACGGCCGTGGGCTTGGGAGTGACGTTCACCGCCGGCTGTTGTGCGGTGGGGGTCGGGGTGGGCGTTCTGGGTGCCGGGGTGCTGGCCGATGCCGAGGCACGCGGCGTCGGCGTGGCATTCGGGTTGAACGCCAGCTTGGGAGTGCCCTGGGTCGCCTGCTCCATGTATTGCTCCCACAGATATGCCGGATAGGAGTCAGACTCGAAAGCGCCCGAGGCCGCGTAGGGGTCAAGATTGGAATTGCCGTCACCCGCCACGAACATCACCGCCGTGGAGATCTGCTTGGTGGCACCAACAAACCAAGCGGCGACAGTCTGGTCATCCACATCTTTAGTACCGGTCTTCGCGATCACCTCGCGGCCCAGTTTGCGGGCCTCGGTGCCGGTGCCGCTGGCGACCACTGATTCCAGGGCGGTCTGCGCGTCGCGTGCCACCGTGGTGTCGATGGCCTTCGTGGTGGAGGTATCACCGGCGTAGATCACCTTGCCGGTGGCGTCCTTCACCTCTTTGATCACATGGGTGGTGTTGCGAACGCCGTCGTTGGCCAGAGTGGCGAACCCGGTGGCATTGTCCACAGGACTCACCTGCCCGGTGCCCAGCGCGATTCGGTTGTTGAGATCCCATCCATCACCGGTGGGCACGCCCGCGTCATTGGCCGCCTTGACGGTGTCGGCGGGGCCATTGGGCATGCGCTGTTCCAGATCGGTGAAGGCGGTGTTCATCGAATAGCTCGTGGCCTTCGTCAGCGTCACCGTGCCGTAGTTGTAGCCGCCGTCATTGCGCACCACCACGTTGTCACCGGTGGGCGTGAAGGTGCTGCCATTGAGGGTGGAATTCAGCGTGAAGCCATTGCGCAGTCCGGCGACTAGGGCCCATGCCTTGAAGGTGGACGCCGCGGGACGCGCCGTGGTGGCCCAGTTGATCTGCGAGGCGAGGAAATCAGGACCGCCGTAGAGGGCATAGACCTCACCATTACCCACACCCACCGAGGCCACGGCGGCATGCAGCGTGCTGGGATCCTGGGTGGTCTTGGCCTTCTTGATGGCGGTGGCCACATTGTCATTGGCGGTCTTGACCGCCGCGTCCTGCATCTTCTGGTCGAAGGTGGTGGTGATGGTCAGCCCGCCGCCGTCGATCTGCTCCTCGGTGAACCCGGCCTTCCGCAACTCCTGCTCGGCCATGGTGAGCAGGAAGCCGTTGGCTCCTCCGTACAGGTCTGACTGTGAGACCGCCAGAGTGTCGGGAAGCTTGTCATAGTTGGCGTCACGCTCGGCCTGGGTGATCTTGCCGGCCTCAAGCATGCCGTCGAGCACATAGTCATAGCGTTCGGTGAGATTCTGCTTGGCCGCGTCGCCATTGGCCGGGTCGAGGGCGGAGGGGCTGTTGACCATGGCGCTCAGCATCGCCGCCTGCGGCACATTGAGATCGGCCGCGTGCACGCCGAAATAGGTGCTGGCGGCGCGCTCAATGCCGTATGAGTTACGTCCAAAATAGACGGTGTTGAGATAGCCGGCGAGGATCTGGTCCTTACTCAACTCGCTGTTCATCTTCACGGCCAGGGCCAACTCGGTGAGCTTGCGGCTCATCGTCTGCTGGCTGGTGAGATAGCGAATCTTGATGTACTGCTGGGTGATCGTCGATCCCGATTGCAGGTCTTTGCCACGGGCGATCTGGAACAGCGAGCGGAGGATGCCGGTGGGCGAGACGCCCTTGTTCGACCAGAAGGTGCGGTCTTCGGCTGCCACCACGGCAGACTTCACATTGTCTGAGATCGCCGAGTAATCGACCGTCGTGCGATTTTGGATGGCCAGCTCACCAAGCTTGGTGGAGCCATCGCGGTAAAGCACCGTGGTGGTCTGACTGTTGAAGTCGGAATTGGGATCGGGCAGCTTCACGCGCGCATAGAAGACCAATGAGCCGACGACACCCACGATCAGCATCGTGGCAAGAATGATCGCGATCGTGGTGACCACGCGCTTGGTGCGGCTCGCCTTCTTCTTGGGATGACGGGCACCGCCCTGACTCGCGCCGGCCGCCAGGGCACGGCGCGGGGCGTGATTCTTCTTGCGGTCAGCCATAGATGTCCTCAACTGTCTGCTTGTGCCGGGGGGCGCGACGTTTGCGTCCGTCACCCAGCACAAAGCTGGCGATCATGAAGTTCCACCCGCAGTCCGGGCACACTTCGACCACCCTCACGGTGAACTCGCCGAATTGGTGCTCCATCTCCTCCAGCTCGGCCGGCTGACGGATCCGTCCTGAATATTGCCCGAGCTGGTCACCGAATACATAGCGCAACACCGCCATGCGGTCGGACGCGCAGACCGGGCATTCACGCCCGGCGGGAGTGCCATGATGAAGGGCTGAGCTGATCAGACGCGGGTCTGCGTCGCAAGGATCGGCCTCCATCATGACGTGATCAGGCCGCCGCATCGCCTCCAAGGTTGCCCGGCGTTGCAGCGCATAGTCGATTCGATGGCGCTCCGTTTGCACGGGTCAAGGGTAGTCGGGGTGCCTGTGGCCGCTGCCGATACCGTATTAATAGGCGGATTGTGGGCGACGGATTGCTGGGGCGGGCGGAGCGCCCGGGTGGCGATCCGGGTGCGGCCGGAGGGTGTGGTTCGGGTGTTCTGGGCGCGGTTGGAGGGTGTGACCTCGGATGTCCTGAGTGCGGCCTGAGGGTGTGACCTCGGGGGTGTCGCGGGGCGACGGGCGGATCGGTGGAGCCTGGGCGTCCAAGCCCGACGGGGAGCCTGGTTCCGGGCCTACCGGGGGCGTGGGGCGGCGTCGTCATACGTGCCGACTCGGCAGGGCGCCCCTCGACCGCTAAACTGTGGTGGCGCCGCCGTTGGGGTCTCCGGACGCCGGGGCGCGCGACCCGTTTCGGGGCATTAGCTCAGTTGGTAGAGCGATGGCTTTGCAAGCCATAGGTCAGGGGTTCGAATCCCCTATGCTCCACAATTCTTGAGGTGTGCGGTCGATGATCAGGCGCGAGCCGACACGCTCTCCGCTCATATACGCAGGCGCCTCCCCCCCCTGCCCCGATCTTGTTGAGGCCGGGTCCCTTACGTTCTCTTCGATGCCTCTGGAACGGCGTTTCACCTATAAGTGAGGACACACAGTCGTCCACGTCAAGAGCAAGCGACAGCAACCACCACCCGCGGTATCGCACGGCAAGCGCGTCCTGAGTGACTAGGTCTACTTTCCCAACTGTTTGAGCTCGCAGGCTGAAGGAGTTTCTTCCTCGATGCTGGGGTGGAGTCGGTGGTGGTCTATTTGCGAATCCGTGGTTGCACATCTCCTTGCGATCAACTTCGTCATGCAACTCGATGCAGCTCCCCACAGTGACCTGCCGACAAGAGGAAAATGCTCAGAGAGCGAAAGGAAGCGCGAGCTCTGGCGGTCACATGACTTCATCATGCTGGGGTAGGTCATCCCCTACTGCTGTCCACCTAGTAGACCAACGTCGTCTCGGTTAATTGAAGTGGTCTGGTGATCCAGTAGCTCGCAAGAACCACTTTGCGATGCAATCAGCGCTCCAGACAATCAGAGCAGTGCGTGGCTAAGTCTCGCAAACCTCACATGTCGATCCTGAGCGACAGCTCCGGCAACCTGGAACTGACATTCCGATGACGACGCGAACCAGAGGTGCCGCACGCATCCGCCCCCAAGATGCAAGTCCACCGCATCTAGCGCCTCAACCGCGACGCCTCCGACGGAAATGATGCGCTTCTCAAACGCAGGAACAAGCTGCCCATCAAAGGCGGCCCCACGCTCACCCCAATCACGGACGCATCGACGCATGGATATAGCTAAGCCCGGATCGGCACTGCGCGAGCTCGGCCTGCTTGGCCTCCTCCTCACGACCTGTTTCCTCTCCCTTCCACCACCTGAGGCCACGATGACCTCCCTCCCCTACGACTGAGCAGGAGGCAACGGACTATATCCCTATTGCTTCTGTGTTTCGTGTCCCATGGGTGTATACTTCCCATGTAGCTCATGGTTAGCTCGATGAGAAAGGGAGAAGCGATGGATGACAACGGGGATGTCGAGATCGAGGCAATAGGAGAGGTATCGAAGGCGCTGAGTAGTCTCGAGGAAGAAGCCCGTGATCGGGTGATTCGGTGGGCTGCGGAGCGGTATGGAGTTGCTCTCGGCACCAGAGCTCAGGGGTCGCTCTCCGACATAAGATTCCCAGGCGATCGCCAAGAAGCAGATGGGGCTACCGACGGACACAGAATCGCGCCCGCAAGAGAAGAGCCACCTGAATGGGGACACTTCGCTGAGCTATTCGATGCGAGCGGAGCGACCACGCATCCTGAGAGCATGCTCGTCGCGGCTTACTGGGTGCAGGAGATACAGGGGCGAGATTCGTTCGGCTCGCTTGAACTGAACAGACTCCTTAAGGACCTTGGACGCGGTGTGACAGGTACCGCCAAGGTCATGTCTAGCCTGATTGAAAGGAAGCCGGCCTTGGTCCTGCAGCTTCGCAAATCGGGAAGCTCTCAGCAAGCACGCAAGGTCTACCGTCTCACCGAAGCGGGGAAGAAGACCGTCGACCACATGATTTCGAATGGAGCTTGACCCAAGGGACGCGTTCAGCGCACTTCCGCCGACGCTCGTTGCAGATCTTCTTGATGCCTTCCGGCAAGTCATCAAGAACTACAGCGAGCATCGGTGGGAGCCATCCGAGCTGAACGGTGGAAAGCTCTGTGAGGCCGGTTACACGATTCTGACCGGGTACTTCACCGGAACCTATGCGCTGCGTGCCCACAAGCCCAAGAACATGGTGAGTGCCTGCAGGGACCTGGAGCAGCAGCAGGGTCCGCGTTCCGCTCGGATCCAGATCCCGCGTGTGATCATCGCGCTCTACGAGATCCGCAATAATCGCGGCGTTGGTCACGCTGGCGGTGACGTGAATCCAAACGAAATGGACGCAACCGCTGTGGTCTACATGAGCAAGTGGATAGTGGCGGAGCTAGTGCGCCTACTCCACGGGCTGAAGACCGATCAGGCTGCCAAGTTGGTGGGCGCTCTCGTGGAGCGCGAGATAGCGCTGGTTTGGCGAAATGGTGAAAAGCGGCGCGTCCTAGCAACCGGCTTGAGTTTACGCAAGTGCACCCTGCTGCTTCTGTCTGACGCCCTCGAAGTGCGAGAGTCGGATTTAGTATCTTGGCTTGAACAGAAGCGTCCCGCTGACTACCGCAACAAAGTACTCAAGCCGATGCACAAGGAACGGTTCATCGAGTACGACCAGACAAAGGGGACTGTGACGTTGCTGCCGCCCGGGATTGCTGCAGCGGAAGCGCTCATCCACGAGTTGGAAGAGTCTGCCTCCCGGTAACCACCGACCGGTATCGCCCGCCGTTAGAGAGAACGTCAGCAGCCGCCCAGCAGGTTCCAAGAGTTCGTACGCGCAAACCGGCTGCAAGCATAAGAACACCAGGACAATGAGGCGACTTGCCATATGGCGTGCTGGTTTCAACACCCATCGTGCGGTTACTCTCGTGAGGCGAAATCGACATGACCCCTTCGATACGCCGACCGCGCCCGTCTGATGAGGGTCGGCACGCCGGAAGAAATGCCATCCTTAACCTGGTTCCCTCGTCAGAGACGACCTAGTTGTTCTCAAGCGGGCACCAGAACGACCACCACTTCGACGCTCACGCAGTCCGGTGCCATCCTTGCCTGATCACCGGTCACTGCATAGAAGGAAATACCTGTCATTACCTTATCCAGATCAACTATTCAAGCAACGGCAACAATAGTATGTAGCTGCCGAGAGCAGCAGCGACTACGCCGGGATGCCACGCACTTTGGCCCAAGGCTTGAGAGTTTCCAGCTCGTGTGATCTGGATCAACCGAGTCCAGCGCAGAGTCGATCGGCCTGTGAGGCGCATTACGTCCCGATAGGTTAATAGCGCGATACCAGCGCTGATCGCGGCCCCGCCAGTCCAGTAACCGTGCGACTCGCTCTGCCGCCCCGCAATTTGTTTGGTGCCACGGCCTCTTGCATTACTTGGCGCGTAATATCTCATGCGACAGTTCGCCCTAGTTCGACGCGCTCCGCCCATGGCCCCGGCTGCTCACCTACTCGAGAAGATTATTGAAATGACCGAGCCGTGAGACTGGTTAAAGTGCCCGATCGTGCTTCCGTCAGGAATCAGCCCTATTCGATCGTCATGTCTTGGCCTAGCTCTTGCGACGCTCATGCAACTCGCGACGTCGATACTTGGCGTAGGTCTTGGGACACGGCTGACGCTTTAGCCACTGCCACTCCTGCATCAGCTCATCCCACGCCAGATGCGAGTCGCCCTGGGTCTGCCCGGTAGTCGGTGATGAAGTTGTTCATCTGCGCCGATGGCACCTGCGGGAGGCGACCCTTCGTCCCCATGAGCTCACGCAACCGAGCCGCCAAATCATGGTAGGTAAACCTGACGCGGGCCTCCTGACGCTGCCGGCGCCAGTCGTTCAGCAAACACCACTGACCAGACTTATCGCGCAGGCCAGGCACCTCTGCATGCACAAGGTTTCGCAAGAAGACTTTGGTCTCCTTGCTGCCCACATAGTTCTTGACGACCGCATCGGAGGCCAGGCTGTCTCGGGACCCGTCAACATTGCGCGGAAGCACAGGGGTGCCGGTCGCCGCGCGGCCCGTCGCAAGCCGTTCACGAACGAGCTGCTCCAGCTCAAATTTGCGACGGCTGCCCACAGGAATACCAAGCTCCTGCGCGAATCGCTTCACTTCGACTGCATAAAAGTAGCCATCATTGAATTCCTGGACGCTCATATCCGGGTTCAACCGACGCATCCCGTCGCCAGGGGACGGGTTCTCCTTCGACATTGACTTGCCATCCCCCCAAGAACTCACACTCCCACTCGCCCGCGCGGTGAGGCTCCGGACTCACAAGACTCGAGTCTAGGGGCCGAGCCCGCAGCCCTTGCCGCCACACAGTCACGGCCTGGTGGCTAATCCGGACGAGAGGCCATGTGCTGGCCTCGAGAGCGCGTCGAGATCAGCAGGTGCGCGCTGCCGCACCCATCCCGAAGCCTCTGGCTCTTGGCCCTGCCCGTGCCGCAGCGATGACCTACTGCCCTGGACGTTCTTGCGACTTGCACCGACACTATTCGGGTAGGCCCCGGAGCACGGCTGACGCTTCGACCACTGTTGCGGTAGCTGGTCCCACGACACGCACGTGGGCTTCCGGACGCGGCAACCGTGTGGGCCATGCACAACGTGCGTAGAGTCGACTGCTCGCAAGAACCGCTCCACCTGCGGGACGAACCGAGAAACTCTTCGGATAACGCGGACACATCGAGAATGCAAGCGTCCCTCAAACGCTTATTCGTCGCGGCATCCCCAGAAACGTCGTCTCGCTCTCGGCAGTGCAGATCGTGAATATCTTCGGTTAGTCACCGGAATCAAATGGAAAGGTGGACGACATGGTGAAGGCATCGATTATTGTCATGTCGTCCATCTTCCTTGCGCCGGCCCTCGGCACTGCTGCAATGCTTCTGGCCCCGATAGTTGGAGGCGTCCGGGAAGGTGTTGGGCTGCTTTGGCTGATCCTCTGGTTCTTCGCTGCCGTGGCGGGAGGTCTCCTGGCGGACACACTCACCAGTCTCGCGATTCTTCCCGTATCGCGTCTACTTCGCCTCACACCCCAGCAGCACTCCAAGGTCTCGGACGTGCTCGCACTTGCAGTTCTGGCCTGCATCTACCTGATCATCGCGAGGACCGTCTGGGGTGCGATCATTGGCGCACTGGTCGCGGCATTGTCCGGATATGTCATTGCGCGCTTCATCCTGCCACCCGATGAATTGCCCGACGGCTCAGGCGAATAACATCACCGCGAGGTGACCTCAACAATTCCGAGGACCATGAGATGCGGCCGGTAGCGACGTCCCCTCCCATCCCACAACAATCCCGTGCATGGACCTGCAAGCCAGCTCCACCCCTGCTCACATGATCACCGCGACGAATGGACGCGTCGAAACCAACCGGTGCGCGCTGATCCCGCAGGATAGGTGCGGATAAGGCACTAAAGACGGTGCTTTGTCCACACCTATCTTTGGGCCCCCGGGGTGTAGCACCGCCCGACACCCGCGGCACGATGGCCTCGCACCCTGTGCCAGATCGGGATAGGGAGGACCTTTACGTCGTCTACCCTGCAAAAGTCCTCCCTATCTTCCGTTTCGCCTACACGTTCCGGTACTCGCGCCGCAGTTCAGAGAAGTGCAGGCGCTCGAAGACCACGAGAAGCACAAGTACCGCTGTCACCACTGCCAGGGCCGCCAAGGCTGGCAACCTGATGACTGCTGGCGTCAGAAGCACCAACGCGACAAGGGCGCAGGCACGCGCGATGTTCCGGGCGCGAAGCACCCTGCGGTCAAAGACGAGGTGCCCGACCAGGTGCAGCACCATGCCTCCCACCAGGCACAGACCATAGAACGCGCCAAGGGACTCGTCCGTGCCGGCCAGGCGCAGGGCACCCTCCACGCCAACGGCCGAGAGAACGACGCCCGCGACCAAAGGGAAGTGGCCATAGACATAGGCCTCGAAGGCGAGCCGGATGCGCTTGATACCCGCCAACTCCGCAACGCGTCGTCCAGTGCTCGGCGCCACGAGATCGAAATAGAGCCACCACAGGCAGATCGCGAACAAGACGCCCAGCCCAGCGGCCAGCAGCAGCGAGATCGTGAGCGGATGCCCTGCCGCCCCAACGCCAACCGCCACGAGCGACTCGCCCAGGACTATCAGCACGAACAGCTCAAAGCGTTCCGTCCAATGGGAAGCGCTATAGATGCGCCAACTGCCGCGCCGCGACGTCAGATAGACCGACAGCCATTCCCCCAGCATCGCGATGGCGAACAGTGCGGTCTGCACCTGTCCGCCCACCATGACACCGATCACCAGCAGCACGGCTTGCACGAGCAGTGGCAATCGGGTGATGGCGACCTGCCGGCGCAGTCCGGCATCATCCTGAGCGACGATCGTGTAGATGCCGAGATGAAGCACGCGCACGAACAGATAGGCACACACCAGAACGGTGGGCCCGGGCAGACCCTCGCCGGAACTGTCCCATGCCGACGGAATCGCCAGGGCTATGACAAAGACTCCGACGAGTGCGAGGCCGAACGCAACGGCTCCAAGTCCGACGTCAGCACGAAGCTGGTTTCCCAGCCAGACAAACGAGCACCAGGTCCACCACAGCATCCCGAACAGGATCAGGCCGTGCAGCACCCCCTCGGCACCATGCTCATGGGACATGAGCTCGGTGACTTGGGTGACGGCGAACACGTAGACGAGGTCGAAGAAAAGTTCAAAGTTCGTGGCCCCCTCACCCGCATGCGGACGAGCGCGCCCTCGTCCTCGTGTCGATGCGGGCGAGGCACCCTCCATGAGCGAATCCTTTCATCCGGACAGGCATTCCAGCACACCCAATACAGGCATGACTACGGGTTATGGAGTCGATCTCAGTGCGGTCATCAGGCACCGGACTCCAGCGATCCACGTGGCATACTCATCGCGTGAACGACATCGTGGCCGACCTGACCGCGCAACCGATCCTTGGAATCGGCATCGTGCTCTTCGCAGTGGGCGCGGTATTCGCCGCGCTCTTCGGACTGTCCTTCCGGCTGCGCGCAATCATGAACAAACGCGCATGGGACGGCCCCACGAGGCCCCTGTTCTCCCTCATGCTCCTGACGCTAATCCCAGGTCTGGCACTCATTGTTCTTCAGCTCTGGCTCAACCAGAGCGGCTAGGAACCGCGCCGCGTCCGGCGTGCTCGACAAGATCGCGCGAATCACGCAGCCCCAACGCCGACGAGCTACCCACCCACATGGGCACGGCTCCCTGCCTGACGCCTGTCAGCCGACCGCCACCGAACCCAGCACCACTGACAGCTCAGAGAAACCACTGGCCGGGTAACTGGCATAGCGCGATGTGGCGGCGCGGTCGGGCGTGATCGTCCCGGTTGCCGCCAGCAGTTCCTGGACGAGCATGCGCAGCTCGAGCCGTGCCAGCGGCGCACCCGGGCAGGCGTGAATACCGGCACCATAAAGAAGATTGTCCTCACGAGGACGATCAAGGCGGAACTCGTCGGGATCGCCGAAGACACTCTCGTCACGGTTGGCCGATGCCCACAGGATCGTCATTCGATCCCCCGGCGCGAACTGACGTCCGGCGATCTCAGTTGGCTCCGCGACGACGCGACGGTTCGAGATGAGCGGCGGATGGATGCGTAGGATCTCGTCCACCGCGTCATCAACCGTTCCGGACGACCGGACCTGGGCGCGCATCAGGCTCTGCACGTCGGGATGCTCGGCCAAGTGGTCCACGACGATTCCCACGGCTGCCGAGATGGTGCTCAACTCGCCCACCGTCCAATTACGAAGGATCGACACGAGCTCGCCGTCGTTCAGCACCCGGCCATCAACCTGCTCGCTCATCAGGCGCGTGGTCAAGTCGTCGGGGGCGGCATTGCCCATGGCGCGACGCTCATCGAGCAATCCCGTGATGTATCCGTCGAACTGCTCGGCCACGGCTGCGGTGGCGGCTCGGTCCCCGGAAGCGGTGGCCCGGCGGTTGCTCAGCGTCCATTCACGCAGCGGCTCCCGCAGGCGCTCCGGCCACCCAAGATAAGCCGATTGCACCTGCAGCGCGAAGGGCTCTGCGAGGTTGTTGACGATGTCGGCCGGCTTGTCGCGGGGCAGCGCGGCAATCAGATCCGCTGCGATGGCGCGGCAGGCTGGCTCGAATGCGTCCACGACCTCCTGGGTGAAGTAGCGGTCGACAATCGCGCGATACACGGTGTGCTCAGGCGGGTCCATGCCATTGGGCACGGCGACGTGCTTCGACACGGCCGCGGAGAAAGTCTCAGTCTCGGTGGCGGCGCGCAATACGTCGTCGTGTCGCAACAGCGACCAGCCCATCTGCTCGCTGTGGGCGACCGGGCATCGGGCGCGCAGTGCGTCGTAGGCGGCGATCTGGTTGTCGAGGACCTCGGGGGCGCGAGGATCCCATTCGTACGACTGCGGTTCATGCGGGGCGGGGTTGTCGCGGCGGGGAGCGTCGGAAGTCATTGCCGGGCCTTTCGGGGTGGAGGTGAACAGGCACAGGTCGTATGTCGCCGCGACGTCGCGGCGACATATCTATTGGGACGCTATAGCGGCGCTGGGGCAGCGTCAACGGATGGGCGGCGCCCTTCGGCGGATCACCCGAAGGGAATCTCCGGTCGCCTGGAGCCTCCGCCTCCCCAAAAGGCCGCCGCGTAGTCAGTGCGTATGAACCCGACAACCTCAGGCCAGGGCGGACGCCTGCGGCAGCCCGTCCGTGGCCACTCGGGCCCACGGTTCATCAGCACCATCTCGATCAGGCGCCAACCCTCACCCCTGAGGCGTCGCGGTCGCCCACTGGTGCGGTGTGGCGGCACGCGACGCCTGCACAGCGATCACCTGCTCGGTCGCCAGACCACCGGCCATCAGCGGATCGGCGGCCAGCACCGTGTCGAGTTCGGGGCGAGGGAGGTTGCCGGCGAGGATCACGCCACCCACACGGGGATCCTGGCGTCCGGAGAGCAGGAATGTGCCGTCGGCATAGTGCTTCTCCAGCCATTGACGGTGCCCGTCGAGGGCTGCGTCGATCTCGGCCAGGGGCTTGCGGTATTCGAGGATGATCACGTACATGGCTCCAGTACACGTCGTAGCTCGGTGCCACGGAAGGTCCAGTTCAGCGACCCCGATATAGGCTCTTGCCTATGTCTGGATCCGGCCGGCTCGACCAAGTGTCGCTTCTCCACCTGCGCTATTTCCTCACCGTGATGGACGAGGGCACGGTGCGTGCAGCGGCAGATCGTCTCGGGATCAGCCAACCGAGCCTCAGCCAACAACTGGGCAAATTGGAACATCGGCTTGGCGTGCGCCTGTTCGAACGGTCCTCCACCGGCATGGAACCCACCGCGCAGGGCCGTCGGCTTGCCGGGATCGTCGGGCCGGCACTCCACGCAATGAGGACGCTCAGCTCCGACGACGCCTCACCGGTGCACGTGGGCGTCCCGCGCGGGCTCGACGCCGATCTCTTCCAGGACGTCAGGGACCAGTTGGGGCCGCACACCGAGTTCGTGCGCATCGATTCCGCGCGGGCGCTGACGGCGATCGGAAGCGGGCGGATCAACGCCGCCGCCGTGCGTGGCCCGCTGCCACCTGAGGCGGCAGGCATCCCACACGTGTTGCTCGCACGCCACCCCATGGGAGTGCTGCTGTCGCAACACAACCCCCTCGCTACCGCGTCGACCGTGCGCTGGCGGGAACTCGACGGCCAACGGCTGCTCTGGTTCAACGAGGACCGGGCGACGCTGTTCGCGAAGGCCCTGCTTGACCACTGCCGTCGGCACGGATGGACGCCGGAACTCGTCCGCCTTGACCCCGGCGGGTCGCAGCTGATCGACGACGCGCTACGCAACGCGAACGACCTTGTCGCGCTGCGTCCGGTGCCCTCGCACGTCCCGGCAGGGCTGGTCTGGTGCAGCCTCGAGGAGCCACCGATCGAGCGGCTCTACTTGGTGGGTGCGGCCGGGAGATCCTGACGGGACCCCGGAACCGTCCAACTCCCAAGCCGTTGGTGACGCGCGGGCACTTCGATCACACCGCCTCCCCAAAGAGCCGCTGGGTGGTCAGTGCGGGTGAACACGGCAATCTCAGGTCAGTGCGGACGCCTTCGGCAGCCCGTCCGTCGCGTGCTTGCCGTGGGACGCCGACTTCCGTCGTCCCAGCTGCTGCCGGCCGCGCGACCTCACCGGCGATGACGGGGCCTGCCCCGATTGTCCGCGGCGACGCTGAGCGACCCGGACGACAAGATGGGGAGGGCCTTTACGTCGTCTACCCTGCAAAGGTCCTCCCCATCTTTCGGGCACGGCCCGCACGCCGGACATTCGGGCCGCTACCCGGTCACCTGTGTGGCAAAGACGCCGCACAACTGACCACCTTGCGGGATTGCGCCGACAATCACCCCCACCCCGAGCAGATCCGGCGTCCGAGCTGACAAAGAGGGCACAGAACGAGAGATGGGTGCGGATAATGCACCATCCACAGTGCTTTATCCGCACCCATCCCTGCGACGGGGTCCCGGCGCGCCGGTTACTTGCCGCTGTAGACGGGGAACTTGGTGTACTTGCCGTAGTCGGTCTGGTCGAGCCCGCGCAGCGTGGCCATGTCGTCGTCCGAGATCACGAAGTCGACCTGCGCATTGGCGCGCATGTGGTCGGGGTTGGCGGTCTTCGGCAGCGGCACGGTGCCCAACTGCAGGGCGTAGCGAATCGACAGCTGCGGCACGGTGACGTGGTTGTCCTCGGCGATGTCGCGCACGCGCTCGTTGCCCATCATCTCGCCGTGGGCCATCGGCGAATAGGCCTCCACGAGGATGTCCTGCGACGTGCAGTAATCGATGAGTTCCTGGGGCGTGTTGCCGATGTGCACCAGCAGCTGGTTCACCTGCGGCGCCACCTGGGCCGAGCCCAGGATGTTGTCGACGTCTTCCTTCAGGAAGTTCGAGATGCCGATCGAGCGGATCTTGCCCTCGTGGTGGGCCTTTTCCAGCGCACGCCATGCCTCACGGTTGCCCTCGTCGTAGTTGCCGCCACGGAAGTCGTTCCAGGGCTGCGGGCTGTGGATCATCATGAGGTCGACGTAGTCGAGGCCGAGCTTGGCCAGCGAGCCGTCGATCGCGGCGACCGCCTGGTCGAAGTCCTTGATCTCGGCGGCGAGCTTGGTGGAGACGAACAGTTGGTCACGGGCGACATCGGCGGTGCGCACGCCCTCGCCGACGCCCTGCTCATTGCCGTAGGCCTGGGCGGTATCGATATTGCGGTAGCCGATCTGCACGGCGTCTCGCACCGCCTGGGCGGCCCGGTCATCGTCGATGAACCATGTACCCAATCCGAGCTTGGGGATCTTCTCGCCATTGGACAGGTCATATGTCTCGTTCAGGATCATGGTTCGCATTCCTTCTTCTTGGGGTTTCTGGCTCGTTCGAGTTAACCGGGCTTGTGCGGGTTTTTGGGCTTGTCAGGGGCTGGTTGGTCGGGGAACTGGCGGCGTGCCGGGCTCGACGAGTGCGCGCGGCGGCAGGTGCTCGCGTCGACTGGCCGGGACGTCACGGGGATACACCCTCACCAGCATCAACCACGCGGACGCGCCACATCATCCCCGACACGCTCACTGGGCCTGCCAATGGGGCAGGAACTCACCATCGGCCTTCTTGCAGACCACCGCGGTGCCATCGCTGGCGGTGCTCGTGGAGCCCTCGTCCAGGCAGATGCCGCCCACCTTCGTGGATCCCACCTGGCTGGTGGCCTGCGACCAGGCGCTGCCGATCGGATTGCCGCCGGTGACGGTGACCGTCGGGCCGGGCGCGGTCGTGGTGGCGGTCACGGGGGGCGCCGTGACGGTGTTGGTCGTCGTGGTGGTGGCGGTCACTGTGGGCGAGGGCGACGACGATCCGCCCAGGCCCACCGCCCCCACGACGGTGCCGACGATCAATGCGAGAATCACGAGCAGCACCCACACGACGCGGCGTCCGGTCTTGTTGGAGCCGCCGTTGCCCTGCGGTTCGGGGCCAGTGGGCTCCTGGTAGCCGGTTCCCGGATAGTTCGGTGGGCCGGGATAGTCGGAGCCCGACGGATAGTCGCCCTGACCGGGGTAGCTCCCCCCGTCGGAATACCGCGCGCCGCCGTAACCCGCACCCGTCTCGACGCTGGGCAGCACCTTGGTGGGTTCCGGGCCACCCTGCGAGGCCGACGCCCGGTAGCCTTTGGAGGCCCGGTAACCCTCGGAATAGGGGTCATCGCGATAGCCACTGCGGTAGAGGTCACCCGGGTAGCCGGCGGCGCTGAGCGGGACGGTCGGATCGGCCGGTTGGCCGTTGACCGGCCCCGAAAACGGACGCGTCGGCTCATCCGAAGGCAGGTTCACCGTCGGTTCGTTCGGCGCGGGGATGTACACCGTCGGCTCGGCATCGTCGTTCGACGGATCACGGCCACCCACCGGCGGGAGCTGCATGGTGCGCTCCGCGTCGGTCTCGTCATCGCGGCGACGATAACGCGGATCGTGATCTCGCGGCGTCCCCTGCGTCATCGCGTTCCCCCATGTCTCGGATTGCCTGATGCCCTTCACCGGCACTGCGCACCACGGCGTGACCTCGGCCTATGGCGTGGCCCCTTGCGTGCGGTGCGCACCCCACCACTCTAGGGACGGCCGGGGATGCCGCGCCTGTGGCGAGGGTCGCAGGGAACCCTGAAAAACCTGAGCCACGCAGGCCCATTGAGCCACGCGGGCCCGAGGGGCTCAGACCCTTGAAAGCACCAGTACTGACGAGCTCTCAGCTGAAGAAGCAGGAGCCCGGACGGACGTCCGCCCCACGAAATGCGCCCAACCCGAGGCGGCAGACATCACGACAAGGTGGTCACCGTGGCGTGCGCCAACGCCCAGTCGCTCAACTCCTCGCCGATGCCCGGCAGGTCGGGCACCGTGAACCAGCTGTCGGTGGGCTGGTAGTCGTGCGCCCCGATGCGTCGCACCGACGCCAGGCCGTTGGTGGTGTGCGTCTCATGGATCACGAAGTTGGGCAGTGCGGCCTCATACTGCAACGCGGCCGCCACCGAAATGGGGCTGTTGCACGTGTGCGATTGCACGCTGACGCCCCACATCTGCGCCAGCTCGGCGATGCGCATGCCCTCGGTGAAGCCACCACAGTTGCCGATATCGGGCTGCACCACCGACACCGAGTTGTTCTGCAGATAGGGCAGATAGGCGTACCGCGTGTACGCGCGCTCCCCGGTCGCCAGGCCAATGCTGGTGGCGTCGGCAATCCGGCGGAACTGCTCGGGGTTCAGATTGGTCACCGGCTCCTCGTAGTAGAGGATGCCGTAGGGCTCGGCGACCCGGGCGAATTCGATCGCGGCATTGACGTCGGTGAGCGCATGGTTCTCCAGGATGATCTCGCCGTGAGGCCCGAGCATCTCGCGGGCCAGCGCCAGGCGCTCCTCGAACACCTCCATGAGCTTGCGCGGAATGTGGGGTCCGAACTCGAAGGGGTCGAAGGGGCGTCCGTCGGGCAGCACCGACAGGAAGTTCACCTTGATGGTGTCGTAGCCCTCGTCGATCACGGCCCGGAAGGCCTCCCGGTACCAGTCGAGGTTGCCCGGCGGACGCAGGAACTCCGCACGCTTCCAGCCACCCTGCAGTTGGCTGGCATAGCTGTGCAGGCGGTCGCGGAACTTGCCGCCCAACAGCTCGTGCACCGGCGCGCCGTAGGCCTTGCCCTTGAGGTCCCACAGCGCGGTGTCCAGAGCGCTGAACGCCCCCATGATCACCCCGCCGTTGCCCTGGCCCCAGAAGGTCTTGCGCAACAGGGTCTCCCACAGCCGGTTGTGCGCCATCGGGTTCTCGCCGATCAGCAGCCGGGCAACCCGCTTCACCACCTCAGCCGAGGCGGTGGAGAAGCCGTTGATGGGCACCCCGATCTCGCCAATGCCCGAGATGCCGGCGTCGGTGTTCACCCTTGTGAACAGGGGAATCTGGCCATTTTCTGGAATCGGGTCCAGCTCGATCAGGTCAATCGATGTGATCTTCATGTTTCCCTTCACGCCACCGACAACGGGCTGTCCTGCGCCAGGATCTCGGCCAGGATGTCGTTGATATAGCGCTGCTTGTCGTCGCTGAGTGTGCGTGGGCGCTCGATCTCGACGGCGAACTCGCGGACGATCTCACCGGCACCCACCACGAGCACCCGGTCTGCGAGGGACACCGCCTCAGAGACATCGTGAGTCACCAACACTGCGGTGAAGCCCTCCTCACGCCACAGGTCTTCGATGAGAGCCTGCATGTCCAGCCGGGTGAGTGCGTCCAGGGCGCTCAGCGGCTCGTCGAGCAGCAGCACCGCCGGGTCGCCGACCAGTGCACGGGCCAGAGCCAGGCGTTGGCGTTCCCCGCCCGACAGCTGCTCGGGCCATGCCCGCAGTCGCGTTCCCAGTCCAACGCGCTCCAACATCTCGGTGGCGCTGCGGTTGCTGCTGGCGGTGCGTCCCAGCTCGACGTTGGCCAGCACGCGCTTCCAGGGCAACAGCCGCGGTTCCTGGAACAGATAGCGCACGCGCGAGTCGATGCCCACTGGTCCAGCACCGTTGATGGCGAGTTGGCCGGTGCTGGGTTGGTCGAGCCCGGCCATGAGCCGAAGGATCGTGCTCTTGCCGGTGCCGGAGCGTCCCACCAGCGCAACAATCTCGCCTGGACGCACGGCGAACGACACATCGGAGAGAACATCGGTGTTGCCGAAGCTCTTCGAGACATTGTTCAACGAAATATCAAAACCCTGTGTCATGGTGTTTTCTCACAGCTTCTTCCAGCGCACGAGGCTCTTCTCGAGAACCACCGCGACAACATCGGACAATTTTCCAAGAATCGAATAGAGAATGATGCTGAGCACCACCGTGTCCATCTGCATCACATTGCGTGCACTCATCGCCATATAGCCGATTCCCTCATCGGTGGCCACGGTTTCGGCGGCAATGAGCACCAGCCACATCACGCCGAGCGCCAACCGCACCCCCACCAGAATGCTGGGCATGGCTCCGGGGAGGACCACGTTGGCGAATCGTTTCCATGGACTCATTCCGTAGACGCGGCTCATCTCCACAAGCTTCGGATCAATCGACCTGATGCCGTGATAGGTGTTCGCATAGACGAGGAAGAACACTCCAAAGGCAACCAGGTAGATCTTCACCTCCTCGCCGATCCCGAACCACACCAGCGCCAAGGGAATCACGGCCAGCACCGGGATATTGCGCAACATCTGGATGGTGTTGTTCAGCAAGAGGTTGGTCCACTTGGACAGACCCGTGAACAGCCCCAGCAGGAATCCGATGCCGCCGCCCAGGGTGAAGCCGGCCAGCGCTCGCCTGGTGCTCTGCCCGATGTAGGCGAATAGATCACCCGATCGCGTGAGTTCCACAGTACGGTCCCAGACCTGCCCCGGGGAGGGGAAGAGATCGGTGACCGATACATGCCGGGTGGCCAGGAACCACCACAGCACGGCCACCAGGGGCAACGCCCAACCCAGCAGGCTGCGTCCGATTGCCGCCGCCCCGCGTCGCCCCCATCGGGTGGCCGTGGAGCTGATGGTTTGGGGACGGGTCGCGGGGCTGGTTCCGGTTGCGTCGGCCACGGTTGGCTGCTTCGTCACGCGGGTGGTTGCGTCGTCAGATCGTTCAAGGGTTGTCTCCATGACCTGCCTCATGCGTACTGCTTGATGGCTGATGCGAGCTCGGCGCTGTACTGACTATCGAATAGCGTGGCGGCGTCCACCTGGCCCTTCAGCAGACCGACCTGCTGGAAGACATTGGCAACGTCCTGGGCGCCCTGGGTGATCTGGTCGCTGGGTGCCACCACTTGGGTCTTCACCTTGGCGACGCCGGCTTTGATCGTGGCGGTGCGTGCCTCGACGGTGGCGCCATTGGGCTGCGCACTGGTCTTGGCCCAGTCATCAGGATGCTGAGCCACCCAGCTGTAGGCGGCGCTCAGTCGGCCCAAATAGTCGAACAGCGCAGCGCGCTTGGTGGCATCGGCCAAGGTGGCCTTGGGCGCCACATAGGGGTAATAGGCCGGCAGCACGTCAGAGCCTTGCGCCAGGTAGGTGGCGCCCTTCGCTACGGCAGCATTGACGCCACCACCGAAGCCGGCGAAGGCGTCGATATTTCCGTTGAGCAACGCCGTGGCCCCGTCGGCGGGTGACAGCTTCTCAGCTTGGATGTCGCCCCATCCCAAGCCGTTGCTTTGCAAGAACTTGTACAGGAAGTACTGGGCCGTGGTGCCCTCCACATAGCCAACCTTCTTGCCCTTCAGGTCGGTGATGGTCTTGATGGCGGAACCCGGGGCCACGAGCACGCCCTGGTCGGCGCCGGTGATGCCGTCATTGAGCAGGGCAGGGATGGTGAGATTGCCCGCGCCCTGCTGGGAGGCCGCGAACACCGGCGGAATCTCTGAGGTGCGGGTGACGTCAACCTTGCCGGAGTTGACGGCCTGGATCGAGTTGTTTCCTCCGTCGAACACCTGCACATTCACCTTGTATTTGGTGTCTGACAGGCCGGCGGCCTTCAGGAGTGCCTCGTCCTCCTTCCATTGGATGTCGGCCACATTGAGGGTGACCTTGCTGATATCAACCGATCCTGACGCGGATTGCGCACTATTCCCACTAGCACCGGAGCAACCTGCAAGCACCAGCAGAGGGAAGATGGAGAAAATGACGCCGAGACGCCGGAACAATGATCGTGACATATCGCGATTCCTTGAATGTAAATAGGCATGGAGAAAGGACCATCCGCGGCCGTCGGAATGCAGGGGGGTCCCGACGAAAGGGGACTCATGTACGCGCGAGGGCAGACTTCACCGCATCAGGGATGAAGGAGAATCGACTACAAGAACAGAGTCGAGGGTGTGCTCTCCCGCAGGGTCAGCAACAACAGCTGGCCGCGATAATGCGACCAGCCAGCAAGCTCAGACGAGCGGAATGCACCATGTCATGGAGGTTAGCATTCGACAAAAACCCACCATGCATGCTTGTCAGCCCGTGGACGCGGACCACCCCGCCGGGCCCGCTACTCCGCCAGGAGCCATACGCAGCGATCCGGCTGCAACAGCCCGTCGATCACCGACTCGGGGCTGCTCTCCAGCAGCAGCGGCTGACTCGCGATGGCGACAGGGGCCGCCGACATATTCATCACAACGCGCACCCCGCCGTTGGCCGAGCCGAGGCTATTGGTGAAGTCGAGAATGGCCGGATCGTCGCCGTTCCAGTGCAACCGGCCGGCACCGAGACGGTGGCTTCGGCGCAGGTCGAGCGCGGCCCGGTACATCTCCAGTGTCGAACCCGGATGTCCGCGCTGCTCGTTGGCGGCGAAGTCGCGGAAGCTTGCCGGCTGCGGCAGCCAACTCTTGCCCGATGGGCTGAACCCGAAGGCAGGCGCCCCGGAATCCCACGGCAACGGCACGCGAGCTCCGTCACGGCCGATGACCGCGCCGGCCGTGCGCAGAAACTCTGGGTCCTGCCGCACCTCGGGCGCCAGATCGGTGACCTCGGGCAGGCCCAGCTCCTCGCCCTGATACAGATAGGCGCTGCCCGGCAACGCCAGCATGCTGATCGTGGCAGCCCGCGCCCGGGCCAGGCCGAGCGCATCGTCGGGTTGGGGATCGTCGGGTCCGATACCGCTAACCCACTGCGGTGGCGCAGCCGTGCGGCCCTCCGTCGTCGGATAGCCCAGCCGGGAGGCGTGACGCACCACATCGTGATTCGACAGCACCCAGGTGGTCGTCGCCGCGACCGCGTCGTTGGCACCCAATGCCTCGTCAATGGCCTTGCGCACCGCCCCGGCATTCCAGCCGGCCATGAGATAACCGAAGTTGAACGCCTGCTGCATCTCGTCAACGCGCACATACTTGGCGCGCCGGTTCGCATCAGCCACCCAGGCTTCGGCCACGAGCATGCGGTCGCCGCCGAAGCCCTCGAGCACCCGATGCCAGCCGCGGTAGATCTCGTGCACACCGGGCTGATCCCAGCGTGGGTCGTCACGGCGGGAGAGCGGATCATGGTCGTCCGAGGCCACATCGGGCAGGCCCTCCTGCTTCACCAGACCATGGGCCACGTCCACCCGAAAACCGTCGACACCGCGCTCCAACCAGAACCGCAGGATGTCCTGGAATTCATCGATCACCTCGGGGTTGTCCCAGTTCAGATCGGGTTGCCCGGCGTCGAAGAGATGCAGATACCACTGGGGATTCGCGGTGCCATCGTCCACGCGTGTCCACGCAGGACCCCCGAACTGCGAAGGCCAATTATTCGGCGGCTGTTCACCATTCTGGCCGCGACCATCGCGGAAGATATAGCGGTTCCGCTCGCGGCTGCCGGGTGCCGCCGCCAACGCCGCCCTGAACCAGACATGTGCGCTGCTCGTGTGGTTGGGCACCAGATCGATCACCATACGCAGGCCGCGCTGATGCGCGCCGGCCACGAGGGCGTCGAAATCATCCAGCGTGCCGAACAACGGATCGACATCGCGATAATCGGCGACGTCGTACCCCGCGTCGGCCTGCGGCGAGGGATAGAAGGGGCTCAGCCACAAAGCGTCGACGCCAAGCGCCTCCAGATCGCCCAGATGCTCGCGCACGCCGTTGAGGTCACCCATGCCGTCACCATCGGAATCGGCGAATGACCGCGGATAGACCTGATAGATCACGGCATCTCGCCACCACGGCTGGGCTCGATCTGCACGCTGCCGCCACAATGTGTCGGGCTCTTGCGATGGATTGGACATGATGGCCGCTTTCCTGGTGGGGACCGGAACCGCCACACTAACGCTCCGCAGGAATTGGACCCCGCCATAAGGCAAACGGCGTCACCGGGAGCAGCACCGCCCGGCTGGGCTCGGAACTACGCGCTAGGCGAGGCCGGCAAAGAAGGCACCGGCGTAGGGAAGGCGTCCTCAGGCTCAGGTGTTGGCGTCTGAGACGCCGAAGGGCTCGCCTGGGTGGGTGTCGGCGAAGGCGATTCATCGACCGTGAGCGTGCCCAGCACCTTCCATCCACCATCTTGTTCGGCCATCACCACCGCGAGGGGCGCGGCGGGCAGGTCAGGCAGAAAGACATCGATTCGCACCACGGCGGTCTTGTCGTTGATCAGGCGCCATGACGACAAATCAGGCGAGATGGATGCGCCATCGGGCAGGGCGGTGCTGGCATCAGCCGCCAGATAGCTGCGCACCTGCGCGGCAAGCTGGGGTGAGCTCAGCGCAATAGGTGCGCTCGGCGCACCGGCCACCCCACTCTGGGCGGCACCGTTGTCGGGGCGCACAGCGATACCGGACGCGATATCGGAGGGCTTCAGTGTGTACAGCTGTTGGGCCGGGGCTCCGGCCGAGACAGGCTCTGCCCGCGCTGGACCAAGACCCACCGCTCCAGCCACCCACGCTGCGGACAGGCTCACGATCGCCGCCACGGCGACGCCCACCGCAACAAATCTCGCCTTGACGCGCGTCACAATGATTCTCCCGCCACCTGACCATGCATCAGTTGGTCATGCGTCGCCACAGTGGGGCCGGAAGCAATCTCCCGCGTCTGCACGGTACCGCGCCCTGACGCCGTGGCGACCGAGGGATTCTGGGGGCGGTAACACATGACCCACAGCCTAATCCATAGCTGTAACCCTATAATCGCGGCCCCGCGCGCTTGTGCACTCGAACCCGGTCCGTGACTGGCACCCGGCCTCGCGGCCGCCTAACATGCGTCGTTGCGCACGTCGCGCACAGCTCGCCCGTTAAGCCGGTCTTCATTGTTGACGAGCTGGCGAGACAATATGTCGTCGTCCGTTCGAGCCAGGAGCCCTGCCCATGTCAGTGACCGCCACCGCGCCAGCCGTGAAGGATCCGGTTGACCGGGTGCCACCCATACCCAAACTCACGATCCTCGGCCTTCAACATGTGCTGGCCTTCTATGCCGGCGCGGTGATCGTGCCGCTGGTGATCGCCCAGGGTCTGGGGTTGGATTCAGCCACCACGATCCACCTGATCAATGCCGATCTGTTCACCTGCGGCATCGCCTCCATCATTCAGTCGGCGGGCCTGGGCCCGAAGATCGGCGTGCGGATGCCGCTGTTGCAGGGCGTGACCTTCACTGCCGTGAGCCCGCTGATCGCGATCGGGCTGGCCGGCGGCGGAGGGGTCGGCGGCCTGGCCACCATGTACGGATCGATCATCGTGGCCGGACTGGCCACCTTCTTCGTGGCGCCCTTCTTCGCGAAGCTGCTGCGCTTCTTCCCCCCTGTGGTCACCGGCACGCTGCTGACCATCATGGGCACCACGCTGCTGTCCGTGGCCGCCAATGACATCGTCTCGTGGGGCACCGCAGCCGCCAAAGCCGGTGGCAGCCCCATCTCGGGCACCATGCGGGGACTCATCTACGCGCTGGGCACGCTCGCGGTGATCGTGGTGGTGCAGTGGCTGTTCAAGGGTTTCATGGCCACCATCTCGGTGCTCATCGGTCTGGTCACCGGCACCATCGTGGCGGTCTTCCTCGGCGACGCCGATTTCTCCGGCGTTGGTCATGCGGCGGCTTTCGGCGTCACCACCCCGTTCTTCTTCGGCATGCCGAAGTTCTCGGTGGGCGCCATCATCTCGATGCTCATCGTGATGGCGATCACCGCCGTCGAGACCACCGGTGACGTCTTCGCCACCGGCGAGGTGGTGGGCAAGCGCATCACCTCGAAGCATGTGGCCAATGCCCTGCGGGCCGACGGCCTGTCCACGGCCTTGGGTGGCGTCCTCAACTCATTCCCCTACACCTGCTTCGCCCAGAACGTGGGCCTGGTGCGGCTCACCCGCGTGAAGTCACGCTGGGTGGTCACCATGGCTGGCGCCATCATGATCGTGCTGGGCATCCTGCCCAAGGCCGGTGCCATCGTCGACGCGATCCCGACCCCGGTGATCGGCGGAGCCTCGCTGGCCATGTTCGCCTCGGTGGCCGTGGTCGGCATCCAGACCCTCGGCAAGGCCGATATGCACGACAACCGCAATGCGGTGATCGTGTCCACCTCAATCGGCCTAGCCCTGCTGGTGACCCTCAAGCCCGACCTGGCGGGCATGGTGCCCAGCTGGTTGTCGATCTTCTTCGGCTCCGGCGTCACCTTCGGTTCGATCGTGGCGATCATCCTGAACATCGCCTTCTTCCATATCGGGCCGCATCGCAGCCCCGACGTCGCCCGCTCGAAGAAGGGCCGCAATGTGAGCCTCGACCAGGTGAACCGGATGGGCAAGGACGAATTCGTGGACACCTTTGGTGAGCTGTTCAGCGGCACCACGTGGCCGGTGGAGAGCGCCTGGGAACTGCGTCCCTTCGCCTCCACCACTGAATTGCGCCAGGCCTTCGAGGATTCGGTGCTCACCGCCGAGCCGTCGTGCCAGAAGGAGTTGGTGCGCGGATACTTCGACATCGCCGACCTGGTGAGCGACGAGAACGGCGACCTGCAGGCCCAGGTGGACACCGGCTCGGTGGCGCTGGACCGCATGGACGATGTGCAGCGCCAAGAGGTGCGCACCGCATCGCACGCCTACCGGGACCGCTTTGGCATGCCGCTGGTGATCGCCGTGGAGAATCTGGCCAGCCGCGAGCAGCTGGTGAAGGCCGCATGGCGTCGTGTCGAGCACTCTCCCGAGCTGGAGCGTCGCATCGCGGTGGCCCAGGTGGTGGCGATCGCCGACAACCGCTTCACCAAGCTGGTGGCCGACGCGAATCCCATTCGCAATGCGTGGAGCCGCAAGTTCGAGCAGCTGGACGAATAGCCCACGGATAAAGCAGGGATGGGGGCGGATAAAGCACTGAGGAGGTGCTTTATCCGCCCCCATCGTCGTTACCTGCAAAGGCCTTGAGTGGGAGCGCCGCGTGAGCGGGAGGGCCCTGTGACCTGGCAGTGCCGTGTGCCGTGGCAGCACTCGACGGATCGGACGCCGCAACCCTGGTGGTCAGAGTGCTTAATTGAGCGCGTCGAGCAAGGCCGCGAGCGCGTCCAGGGTCTCCCGATCGATCAGATCCGGGGATTGCTGGGCCACCTGCGCCGGGCTCACCAGCAGCGACAGCTCACCGTCCTGCACGGCGAGGGTCAACGACGGCGCAGTCTCGGCCATCACCTTCACGGCCCGCTCGTCAGCCATCAGATTGCGCAGGGGCATCTCCACCCCGAGGCGACGACGCCTCACCAGGGCGCCATAGCTCGGCATATCGCCCTCCAGCTGCACATCGGAGAACACCGTGTGCAGGAAGCGCACCGAGTCGGCGAACCATTCGGCGGCACCGGGCTCAACATTGTGCACCTGGCCACCTGAACTGGCGGGCGTGGCCAGCGACAGGCCGTGGCCGCCCAAGAGATAGATATGTGACTCGAAGGGCACCAGATGTGAGTCAAGCTCGGCGATGAGGTCGAGCGTATTGCGCACCGGCACCATCGGGTCTCCGCAGGTGGCAAAGACGAAGATCGGCGAGGTATCGGGCGTGATGGCGCCCACCAGGTCGGGGATGCGTTGGCCCAGCGGGCGTCCCATTTGGGCCATCGTCACCGGGTAGCCGAGCACCAGCGCATCGGGGGCCTCCTCGGCAATCGTGCCCAGCGCGAGCGCCAGGTGGCCGCCGGCTGAGAAGCCGGCACAGGCGATGCGGTGGGGGTTGATGCCGAACTCTTCGGCTCCCGAACGCAGCCTCATCAGGGCTGCGGTGGCATCAGCCAGGCTGGCCTCGAAGGGCGTATCAGGGCCCACCGCATAGCGCAGCACGAAGGCATTGAAGCCCTGCGCCAGATAGGCGGCAGCCACGGGCTCAGCCTCACGTTCGGCGATCTCGAGATAGGCGCCGCCGGGCAGCACGAGCACGGCAGGGCGTGGGGGAGTCGTCGGATCCACCGCATGGGTGGTGGGGGCGTCGTCAAGCAGATAGCAGGTGAGCGTCGCAGTGTCGCTGAGGCTTTCTGTGGTTACACGCATTTCGGCTCCTGTCAGTCTTCCGGAGGTTGTCGAATCGGGGTGGATCAGCAGCGAGCACGCCCGTCAACGCCGTGTTCGCTGGCAGCCAGCGCCGCTCGACAGTGGGAAGGTCAACGCCCACCGGCAAAACTTTACCGGGCGATCCATCGCGGCAGGCAGGTTGGCGCTTGAGGCGCCCGGTGCAGGTTCTCTCACCGCGAATCGGCCATTCACTGCCGCGTTGTCCGTCATGGACGGCAGCTCGACAGAACCTACGCCAGCGTAACTTAGAGACCAGAAGGGTCACCGCGAGTGCCCCCTAGACCACGCAGATCACGCCGGACTGTCTGGTGCCGGAGCGCTCCCGGCCGCAGCCCGGTCAAGGAGATTGACATGAACGAGAGCCTCAACGCCCTGCAACCCACCGCGTTCCGAGAGGTATTCGACCATCACTTCACCTGGGCCGCCGGATTCGAGCGGAATACGCACCGCTACGCCGACCGCCCGGCGATGACTGATCTGCCCAGCGGACGACGCTGGACCTATGCCGAGCTCGGCCGTGACACCGGAAGGCTGGTTGCCGGACTGGCGGCACGCGGCGTCGGCAAGGGCGACCTGGTGGCCTACCAGCTGTACAACTGCCCCGAGTTCGCGATGCTCTACATCGCCGCCCAAGGGTTGCGGGCGGTGAGCTCGCCCTCCAACTTTCGGTTGGCTGCCGGTGAGCTGGCCCATGTCTTCGATCAGACCCAGCCGAAGGTCTTCGTCTATGACGTGCGTCTGGCCGATCAGGTGGCCAAGGCCCTGGAACTAGCCGACTTCAACCCCCAGACGCTGGCCGGTGTGGGCGATGGCGAGCTGCTGCCGGGCGCGATCCGCTTTGACGAGCTGCTGGCCGATGACGCCCCCAGCTTCCGTGCACCCGCCGACGGCTCCACCTGGGATTGGACGAGCCTGTTGTTCACCTCGGGCACCACCGGAATGCCCAAGCCGGTGCCGCTGACCAGCCTCAACGAGGTGCTCACCGCCCACGATGTGATCATGCATTTCCCGTTGAACGCCCACGAGTCATCACTGAACATGTCACCCTGGTTCCATCGCGGCGGCAACTACTGTGCCGGGCCCAATACGATGTTCTATCTGGGCGGCGAGACCGTGATCATGCCCAAGTTCGACGCCGAAGCGGTGCTTGACACCATCGCCGAGCGCAAGCTCGCCTATGTGGTCGGCGCGCCCACCAATCTTGAGCGACTGGCCGATGTGCAGGAGCGGTCCCCGCGCGATCTCAGCTCGCTGTCAGGCATCGTCACCATGGGCGCCCCCTTGGAACGGGCCGCCGCCCTGCGTTATCAGCGCGTGCTGAGCCCGCGCATCGCCAACGGTTATGGCACCACGGAGGGCTTCTGGAATACCTATCTGCGTCCCTACGATCTGCCCGAGGGCTCCGGCACCGCCGGACATGCCTGCCTCGACGACGATGTGGCCGTGGTGCGGCTCTTCGACGACCGCACAGCCGCCCCCGATGAGTGGGCTGCCAAGGACAACAAGGAGGTGGGCGAGGTGGTGATGCGCACCCCGAAGTCGGGCTATACCTATGTGGGGCATGCCGAGGAGGCCGCTGAGAAATTCCGTGACGGCTGGATCTATCCGGGCGACCTGGCCACCTGGGATGAGACCGAGACGCTGACCATCGTCGGACGCAAGGACGACATGGTGATCTCGGGCGGCGAAAACGTGCACCCCGTTCAGGTCGAGGAGGTGCTGGACGCCGATGAACACGTGGTCGACAGCCTGGTCACCGGCCTGCCCGACAAGGAATGGGGGCAGATCGTGGTGGCCTATGTGGTGCCCGAACCCGGTGCCTTCACAGATCATCAGGAAGCGGCCCGTCAGCTCGACAAGCTCTGCCGAGACAGCCCGACGCTGGCCAACTACAAGCGTCCACGCCTGTATGCCTTCGTCGATGCGCTGCCGATGACCGCCACTGGCAAGAAGCAGCATTACAAGCTGCACCAGCGCACCACCGCCGACGCCGCCAAGGGGCTGTTCGTGCGTCCGTGAACTCGCACCACCCCGATTGGGCAGAAGATAAGGGTTCTTCGTCAGGGAGCGCCCGCCAATACAACAGTCCCGCCCGCCGATCGTATGGATCGACGGGCGGGACTGTTGTGTCATGAAGTCTGCGGACGTGTCCTGACGCCTACTGACAACTCACGTCATCGAGCAGAAATCGCCTCGATGACCGGGTGCCTCAGATGCGTCCGGCGATATCGGCCCCCACCTCGGCGTCGATCTTCGTCCAGTACTCCACGATGCGGCTGCGCACCGGCTCCACCACATCGGTATTCACGATCTGGTCGACGATCGTATTCACCAGCTGCGCCCGGTCCTCTGCGCTGAACACATCACGCACCAGCGCATGGGCCTGACCGAAGTCATCGTCCTGCGAATGCAGTGTGGCTGCGGCGCGCACGAGATCGCCATCGGACTCCCACGAGTCCTCAGCGCGCCCACCTTCCTCGGCCCACGGACGTCCTGCGGAGTTCGGCGCATAGACCGGCGCCGCACCCGAGTGCTCCACGCGCATATGCCCGTCGAAGGTGTACGCATTGGTCGGGATCACTGGGCGGTTCACCGGCAGCTGCTCGAAATTCGCCCCGATGCGGTTGCGCGCCGCATCGTTGTAGGCGAAGACGCGCCCCATGAGCATCTTGTCGGGCGAAATACCGGTACCCGGCACATAGTTCGACGGCGAGAAGGCCGCCTGCTCGATCTCGGCGAAGAAGTTGTCCGGATTGCGGTCGAGCGTGAACCTGCCGACGTCGATCAGCGGATAGTCGCCGTGCGGCCACACCTTGGTGAGGTCGAAGGGGTTGAACCGGTACTCGCGGGCATCGGCATAGGGCATCACCTGCACCTTGACGTCCCAGCTGGGGAAGTCGCCGTCGGCAATGGCGTCGAAGAGATCCTGGCGGTGGAAGTCGGCATTGTCGCCAGCGATCTCGGCAGCCTCCGCGGCCGTCATGTTCCGCACGCCCTGGGCGCTGATGAAGTGATACTTCACCCAGAACAGCTCGCCGCCGGCATTGATCCACGAATAGGTGTGCGACGAATAGCCGTTCATCTCGCGCCAGGTGGCCGGAAGGCCACGCGGCCCCATGAGATAGGCCACCTGGTGGGCCGATTCGGGAGACAGGGTCCAGAAATCCCACTGCATATTGGGGCTGCGCAACCCCGAATCGGGGAGCCGCTTCTGCGAGCGAATGAAGTGAGGGAACTTCATGGGATCACGCACGAAGAACACCGGCGTGTTGTTGCCGACCATGTCGAAGTTCCCCTCCTGGGTGTAGAACTTCAACGCAAACCCGCGCACATCGCGCCAGGTGTCTGGCGAGCCCTGCTCACCGGCCACGGTGCTGAACCGGGCCAGCATCGGGGTGCTGCGGCCAGGCTGCAGGAAATCAGCCTTCGTGTAGGCGGTAACGTCGCCGGTCACGGTGAAGGTGCCGAAGGCGCCGGAGCCCTTCGCATGGGGGCTGCGCTCGGGCACGCGTTCACGGTTGAAATGGGCCAGGGTCTCAACCAGATGCACATCATGGAGTGCAATGGGGCCGTCCGCGCCGACAGTGAGCGAGTGCTCCTCACTCGCTGCCGGTGCGCCGTTCTCCTGGGTGGGGCTGGCTTTCGGATCGATAGGCATGGGTCTCCTTGCGACTCGGTGCTTCGATGGCTCCTTGCCATTGCCCCCATTGTTACCGACAGTCTGTCGCGATCAGGCGCCGGGGCCGCAGAATCGCGGCGATTTCACTCCCCGGATAAGTCGGGACGGTAGGGATCGAGCTGTTGCACCGAGGGCAGGTAGTAGTAGCCACCGGTCTCGGGATGGCTGTAGAAGGTGAGCGCATCACGCATGCCGTCGACGCCCGCCATCTGGTCGAGCATCTTCTGCATCACCTCTGATCCCGAGGCGATGCCCACGAACATCGTGCCGTGCGCCCCCGCGGTGCCGAAGGCGGTGTTGCGACGCAGAATGTCACCCAGATCGTCCTGATCGGTGCGCGCGATATGTGAGCTCGGCGGCTTCGGGGCAAGCTCGACATCGGACTCCTTGGTGCGTCCGATCACCTTCTCCTGATCGGGCACGGGCAGCGCCTCCCAGGCCTCGACGTCATGGGGCCAGCGCTGCAGCAACAGCACGCTTCCTCCGGCCGCTGGGCCCTCGGGAATCTGCACGATGCCCGGAAGCTGCGACAGATGCGGGTTCTCCGTGCCGTCGACAAAGCCAGTGAGATCACGGTGGTGGTGATAGACCCAACCCTCAGTGTCCTCGGCCAGGGTGGCCCACGCTGCCACGGCATTGATCAGAGCCCGGCTCAGGTCAAAGACCGCGTCCTCGGCGCCGCCCTGCACCCAGACCGCCACATCATGCTGGGTGGCCGGCATCACGAAATCATCAAGGCCACGCAGCGGACGGTTGAAGCCTGCCAAACCGGGATGCACATGCTCGGGCACCAACTTGGCCCACAACTCGGGCCGGAAACCGAGTACGGCCATGCTTCCGGCGCCGGTGACCAGGCTCTGGTCCAGCGCGCCCACGAAGCCGGTGAGTACCTGCTCGGAGGCCTCAACGGTGAGATCGAACTCGAGATAGGCATGGTGAGTGGTGCCGAAGGCCAGGATTCCGGGCTGCGGCGAGCCAACGCTGGCCGCAGGCGCCGAAACGGATTGAGTGGGTTCAGATTCAGTGGGCATGCGCCCATCCTAGAAAAGACCCACTGACATTGCCCGTTGACGCTTGTCAGCCGCAGACCTGCACCCGCGGCTCCCCGGACCTCGCGATGCCGTCCAGGAACTCCCCGCCGAGTGACGACAGCTCGCTGATGGCCGGCGACCGCCCCGCTCTCATTCGACTACTGCTCAGGCTTGTCGTCGCTGATATCGCTGCCCTGCTTCAGGACATATCGGAAGGGGCACAGATTCGCGCCCTGCATGATGGTGCTGGCACGGTCGAGTTCCAGATTCTTGTTGTAGCCCCGCGCAAAGGCCACATCGCGTGAGCACGACAGGATGAACCCGAGATCGCCCAGGCCCAGCCGACGGTACATGTCGGCATAGGCACAATGATGAACGTCGTAGGAATAGCGCTCATCGCTTTCCTCCAGATGATCGGTATCGAGCGCATCGTCCTGCTCCCAATATTTCTGGATGTCGATGAAGTGACGCATCTCCTGGCCCGGCTCAGCCTCCTTGGCGAATTCGCGCCCGGCCTCCTCGGCGTCCTGCAGCACGGCCTTCTCAAGGATCTGGCGTGCCTGGCTTCGCCCCAGACGCGCCACCAACTCCCGATAGATGGGGGCAACGATGCGCGCCTCGATCTCACGCTGCACCAGGATCCCGATCGGATGGCTTTCCTGGATCGGACGCAGAGATTCGACGTCACCCTCAGCTGACTGCTGGCTGCTGTCTTTCGATCGATCCGACATATCCCCCTCCTTGCAGGGTTCGATTCGCAGGGTTCGTTTCCCCACGTGGGCATTCCCCGGCTCACAGATAGCTGGGATCGCCCACCTTCTCGGCCGCGGGATCAAGCCCTGCCGCCGACAGCGCATCCTGAATGACTGTTGTGTTCTTGTGCAGATCCTGGATCTGCACGTTCGCCGAGTCGCGCAGCGCGGTGTTCTTCTGATTGAACAGGAGTGCCGTCTGGCCGGGGTGAATCGCCGCCTGGATGCGCTCATCCTTCGGCAGCTTGTTGATTTGATAGCCCTCGTCCTTGTAGAGATAGCGCGAGGTGCCATCGCTCTCAATGGCGACATCCAAGCGGCCAGCCTCCAGATCCTGCTTCAACTCGGTCGACGAGGGATAGGTGGCGAGCTTCTGGTCGCCCAAGATCTTCTGCACATCGTCAACCCAGTTGTAACCCTGCACAGTGCCCACACGCTTGCCCACGAGCTCGTCAACGGTCTGCACATTGGTCTTTGAGACCAGCGAGCCGGGCTCCAGGTACAGAGGGTCGGAGAAGTTGATTACCTTGGCGCGCTCAGTGGTGCGGAACATGGAGCCCAGGGCGACGTCGATGCGATTCTGCTGCAGCGCGGGGATGAGCGCCGAGAACTCATAGGAGACCGGCTTGATCTTCAGATGCAGACGCTCGGCGATGGCTCGGATGATCGCGCCATCGGGTCCGGTGATCGTGTCGCCGTCGAGCCCGATGAACGGCGGGAAAGTCGGCACGCCGACGGTGAGCGTCCCGGTCTCAATGGTCTGCTTGGGGGTGCTGGACTGCGAGCAACCAGTCACCATCAAGCCCACAACCGTGACGACCGACAACAACGTCGTGGTCCAGTGCCGGAATCTGCGACTGGTCTTCATGGTGTCCTCCTGACAACCTCGTGGTCACGCGATATGCCCATCGTGCGACGGTATGCACGCCATTTCCTTGAACAGCTGTCCAAAGAAGCCGTCGCCTGCGGTGACGCACACTCGCCTCATCAAGTCTGTGAGGAGCGTGCTGCACCAATGACCACACCGTCCCGTTCCACGTCGCAATCGATGGACGCGCATGAGGTCCTGACCGTCTCGGGCGACCGGCTGCTTGAAACGCTCACCGGATTTGCCACTTATGGGGCCACCCCCGCGGGCGGTCTCAACCGGCTCGCCCTCAGCGATGCAGACACCTGGGCGCGCGACGAGCTGTGCGAGCAATCACGGCTCGCGGGCTATCAGGTGCGGGTGGACGCGGTGGGAAACATTTTCATCACCCGCCCGGGCCTCGATCACGGCTCGACCGTGTTGATGGGCTCGCATCTGGACTCCCAGCCATTCGGCGGACGCTTCGACGGCACCTACGGCGTGCTGGCCGGTCTTGAGGTCTTGCGTGCCCTTGACGACGCCGCAGTCACGACCGCGCGCGACATCACTCTCGTTGACTGGACCAATGAGGAGGGTGCTCGATTCTCACCTTCGGTGCTCGGGTCATCGGTCTTCGCTGGTGTGATGCCGCTCGCCCAGGCTCTGGCACGCACCGACGCGGAAGGAAAGACGCTGGGCGATGAGCTGGAGCGAGCCGGCTACGCCGGGGACTTCGACTCGACCGAATTGTCGATCCACCAAGCCTTCGAGGCCCACATCGAACAGGGACCGGTTCTCGAGGAGACCGGCACCGACATCGGCGTCGTGACGGGCATCCAAGGTCTGCGCTGGTTCGACATCACCGTGCGCGGCGAGTCACGCCATGCCGGAACCACTCCTCGGAACCGTCGCAAGGACGCCTTGGCTGGTGCCGCCCAGATCATCGACTGGACCGATCGTCTGCCCGATCTCATCAACGATGCGGCGATCCGGGCGACTATCGGCGAGCTGCGCGTCCACCCGAATTCACGCAATGTGATTCCTGGAGCCACAGAGCTCTTCGCCGATTTCCGTCACCCCGAGGCGGCTACTCTGGAGCGCGTCGCTCGGCTGTTGGAAGCACAAGCCGATCGGGTGCGCGTCGAGCGTGGACTGTCCGTCGAGTTGGAACAGGTGCTCGACGTGGCGCCCACACGCTTCCCCGAGGAAGTGGTTGGCCGGGTGCGTGCGGCCACGGAAAGCCTGGGACTGAGCCACCGCGATATCGCCTCCGGTGCAGGTCATGACTCGATGAATATCGCACGCCTGGCCCCCACCGGCATGCTCTTCATCCCCTGTGTCAACGGGCTCAGCCATACCGAGGCTGAGGACATCCGCCCGCAATGGGCCATCAACGGTGCGAATGTGCTGCTCAACGCAGTGCTCGCGTCCGCCAACGAGCCGGAGGCCTCAGATGAGTGACCACGCCACATCAGGCAGCTCACCGGTCAACCAGGACGCCGGATCGCCGCCGATCGCCCTGGAAGTCAGGGCGCTGTCGAAATCGTTCGAGAACACCCCCGTCTTCCATGACATCTCCTTCGAGGTTCCCACCGGGACGGTCACTGCCATCATTGGTCCCAGCGGGGGCGGCAAAAGCACCCTGTTGCGATGCATCAATCGGCTGGAGACGCCCGACGAGGGCACCGTGACGGTGGAGAACCATGTGTACGAGGCGCGGGAAAGGCTCTCGCTGAAGCAGGAGCAGGCCCTGCATCAGACCGTGGGGATGGTCTTCCAGCACTTTGACCTGTTCCCTCATCTGTCCGTGATGCGCAATCTCACCTTGGCGCAGGAGAAGGTGCTCCACCGGCCCCGCCGTGAGGCTGAGGGGATAGCCTCCGATCTGCTCGCCCAAGTCGGTCTTGCCGGACGCGAGGGGGCTCGCCCCGCGGAGCTGTCGGGCGGCCAGCAGCAGCGCGTCGCCATCGCCCGAGCGCTCACGCTTGATCCGCACATCCTGCTGTTCGATGAGCCGACGTCTGCGCTCGATCCTGAGCTTGGCTATGAAGTGCTCCAGGTCATGAAGAGTCTTGCCGAGCAGGGCACGACCATGGTCGTGGTGACCCATGAGATGGCATTCGCCCGCGATGTGGCCGATCAGATCCTCCTGTTGGCAGATCACGAGCTGATCGAGCGTGGGCCCGCCGAGCAGGTGTTCTCATCGCCCAGCCATGAACGCTCCCGGCGCTTCCTCAACCACGTGCAGCGGATCTAGGGGCGAGACATGTTTGTGAGCATCCTCGCCACCATCGCCAAGGGGCTTCCCCTGACACTCGTGATCACCGCGGGCGCCTTCGCCATCGGCGCGACGATCGGCATACCGCTGGCGGTAGGGCTGCGGTCCCCCTCACGGCTGGTGCGCCTCCCGGTGCGTCTGGTGGTGAACCTGGTTCGGTCTGTGCCCGTCCTGGTGTGGCTGTTTCTGCTCTATTTCGGGGTCTATATGGGCAGTTTCCGGTTTGATCCGTTGCCAGCCGCCATCGTGGTGCTGGCAGCCACCACCTCGTGCTATCTCGCCGAGACCTATCGCTCAGCGATGGACACGATCAGCCGCGGCCAGTTCGAGGCCAGCCGAGCGCTCGGTCTCAGCCGGTTCACCGAGCTGGTGCATGTGATCGTGCCGCAGATGTTCCGGGTGGCGCTGCCGGCGATGAGCACCTTCGCGCTCGTGCTCATCAAGGACTCATCGATCCCTTCGGTCATTGGTGTCGCCGACATCACCCACGAGACCACCGAAGTGGCCCGCACCACCGGCGAAGGGTTGATGGCCTATATCGGCGCCTGCGTGTTCTATCTCGGACTGTCGGTGCTGACGGCGCTTGCCGCGCGCCTGCTCGGCGCCCGTCTGAACAAGGGTGCTGCGCGATGACGATCCCCTTCTGGATTGAGAATCTCCCCGCCCTGCTGCGAGGACTGGTCGTCAGCATCGAGTTATTCGCGGTGAGCACCGCCGCGGGGCTGCTGCTGGGCTTCCTGTTGTCGCTGTTGGCTGTCGCACGCCATCGCGTGGTGCGAGTGATCGCACTGGTCATCACAGAGATCGGCCGCGGCATCCCCAGCCTGGTGATGCTGCAGCTCGTCTATTTCGGATTGCCCTCGGCCGGCATCCGGCTGAATGCCATGCCCGCCGCCTGGATTGCCCTCAGCGCCACCACCGCCGCCTATGCCGCTGAAATCCTGCGTGGCGGATATGCGGCGGTGCCTGCCGGGCAGCTTGACGCGGCACGTGGTCTCGCCCTGACCCCGAGGCAGACGCTGCGTCACATCATGGTGCCCCAGGGCATAAGGCTCGCGATGGCTCCCCTCTCGGGATTCTGCCTGCAGATGTTCCAGGCCACATCGCTGGCCTATGCCCTGTCGATCCCGGAGCTTCTCTCCCGCGCTTATGACATCGGCTCAGTGAGCTTTCGCTATCTGGAGATTCTCTCGCTGGCCGGGATCCTGTACGCATTCGTCGGCATGCCGTGGTTGCTCACCACGTCACGGCTCGAATCACGGATCGCTCGAAACCTCGGGATCAGGGGTGCCAGAGCATCAGGCCGCTAAACCGTCAACGCTCGTCAACGCCATGGTCAAACCCAGGTGCAGCAACAGCCGATGCCTGCCATCGTCCAAGCTCAGTCCCGCGATCTCCTCCACACGTCCCAACCGGTAATAGAGGGTGCCGCGATGCACTCCCAGCCGTTCGGCGGCCTTGACCACATTGCCGCCCTCATCGAGAAAGGCCTTGGCCGTGCGCGCCAGCAATGCCCCGTGCCGGTCTGCCATGAGTCGGGCGACGCTGGGAGGTGTCCACCCGGCCATGCTTGCCAATGCCGGACCCATCTCGTCCAGCAGATCAAAGAGCGCATCGTCACTGACCACGTGCACGCCGTGGGCTGCCCGGTCGTGTGCACTCGCGTCTTTCCCGGATCGCACCATGAAATTGAGGGCGTCAGCGTGCAGGGCGGGCTCATCGTCACCGCCAAGCGTTGGGCTGACCGCCGCGATGAGGGCAGGCGAATGTGGCGCGGCCTGCGCGAGTTGGGCATGACGGGCCTCCAGCGTGGACGACACCAGCTCCAGGAATCGATTGTCGGCCGTATCCGCCAGCTGCACCAGCCGATCTCCGCCCTCAGCCTCGTCAGTGCGGGTCACCGGCAGCGCTTCCTCCAGCGAGGTCACATAGGCCTGCATGGCGAATGCTCGTTGGGCGTCATCCGAGCCTCCGGAAAGACTGAGCCGCATGGCGCGTGACCAGGCCGGCGGTGCCGGCAGCGGAGCCGTCTGGGAAGGCAGCTGTGGCAGGCGACGCAAGCGCGTGGCGAGGGATCTGCCTGCTCGACGCTGAAGTTCGCGCAAGGCGTCGGCATCGATCCGCATCTCGGGGTCGATCAACCAGAGATGGCCCACGACCTGCTTGTGCTCGGCCAGCACCGGGATATGGACACGCCCCAGCTCCAAGCCCTCGAAGGGGGCAATCCGCTGGGGAGCACGGGTGGTGCGCAGATGCTCGCTGCGATCCAGCGTGTCGATCACCGATCGCGGGGCAGGGCGGCCCTGCAACATCTCATGGCGGCTTTGATCAATCGGCCCGGTGTGCCGCGTTGAGGCCAGCGGCATCATCGCAGCGTCGTTGAGTGCCACGGGCAGACGCGCCAACTGTGAGAGTTCGTGGAGCGATTTGGCCACATGGGGTTCCGGGGACGAGATTGTGGGGCTGGTCGTGCTGGGCACTGAAAGATCCTTCTGTGAAACATCCGAGCTGGGGGCGATAGTCAGGAGAGCTTCATGCGGATTCGGTGAGTCACCGTGCCGGGCCGTCCATCGCATCAAGACAGACGATCGCGAAAGGGCTGGGTTTCGTCTGGGCCGAGAACTCTTGGGGTCCCAAGGAATCAGCACCGGATCATCCAGCACGGGATGTCGAACTGCTCAGCGCCTGATCTGCTGGATTCCCGTGGGAATCCCTGTGGTCAGCACGCTGGGCACCGCACTGCCTCAGCAGGTACAGGCCCCGGGACGATCCTGACGATGGTGGGGGTCGGCCACAGAAAAACCGCCGATCGGTCGTCCGCAGCTGCGGCCCAGACCGACGACAATGTGCCACCCCACGGGCGCAGCGATCACCTGCGCAGCGCTGATAGGAGGCCCGGATGTCATGCCTCGAATTTAACAGCCGAGATGTGAATGCCCCTGCCACAGCCACCTTGTGGGCCGGGGCATCCCCTCAACCGATCATGCCCGCGGTTCGCCGTCACATGCCCTCCGGCTCTGGGCCACTGAGATCTGTCGGGAGCATCTCGTCGGGCCGTCAGCCTCTCTCGTGGCTTCGCCGACGAAGGGCCCGGCGCGTCGCCGCGGTTCCAGGACCTGACTTCAGGGCCGCAGCCTCAGCGCTGCAGCTGCAAGACCGCAGCCTCGGGGACCGCGCTCTCAAGACCCAGCTTCAACACATGGCAACCCGCGTTGGTGGCAGTGTGTGCACCATGCCGGCACCTCTCCTGGAATTGCTCGTCCTTGCGTTGTTGGCCATCGCCATGGCCCAGGTGGCCAAGCGCATCATCGCCGGGGTGAGCTTCGTGCGGCGCTTCGTGGCCTCGCTGCTGGTCTTTCTTGCCAGCCTTCCGGCGGGCACATGGGTGATGGAGCAGACAAAGATCGTCACCCCTGATGGCGTCCTGCAGACCAGCTGGTTCGTCTTCGTACTCGTCATGGTGCTGTGCTTCGTGTGGGTGTTCGCCGCCGCGCTCACCGGCTTGGTAATTCTTGAGCTGGTGCTGCCCAGCGGATCGATGCCCTCGCCGGTCCAGTCGGTGCGCGATGTGCGGATGGCGCTGCGCCGACATCGTCGCTATGTGCAATTGGGCTGGATCGCGATGACCTCCGGGTTGTGGAAGGCGCTGCGCAAGGGGCCGGACTCGCCCGGTTTCGGGGAGGCCCTGGTGAAGATGCTCAACCGCTCGGGTGTCACCTTCATCAAGCTCGGCCAGGTGTTGTCCACAAGGCCCGATGTGCTGCCCGGAGCTGTCATGACCGCGCTCACCTCGCTATGGGACACCGCCGCTCCAGCACCCGAACAGAACATCCGCACCATGCTGCGCACTCAGTGGGGCCGGGACCCCGAGGAGGTGCTCGGCAGCTTCGACGACACCCCTTTCGCCGCCGCGTCGATCGCTCAGGTGCACCGCGCCGCCCTGAAGGACGGCACGGCAGTGGTGATCAAGGTGCAACGTCCCGGCGCCGCCGAGCAGGTGGTGGTCGACTCCGACATCCTGCTGCGCTTCACCCGGCTGGCCGAGCAGCGTTTCGGCTGGGCGCGCGCGATGGGTGTCGACGCCCTGGGTCGCGGCATGACCAAGGCCCTCAAGGAGGAGCTTGACTACCGGCGCGAGGCACGCAATACGAAGGCGATCGCCGCCACCCTGGCCGACAATCCATCGATCACCACGCCGGTGGTGGACGAAGAGCTGACGCGCGAGAAGGTACTCGTGATGAGCCCGGTGAACGGCTCGTCGCTGGTCTCGAAGGTGGACGCACTGGACGACGGCACCCGCCGCGAGCTCGCCCGCACGCTGATGACAGCCACCCTTGAGGGGATCGTGGTGCATGGCATCTTCCACGCCGACCTGCACCCCGGAAACATCCTGTTGCTCGACGACGGACGCATCGGCCTGCTCGATTTCGGGTCGGTGGGCGTCATCGACGCCGAGACGCGGCAGCTGATTGCCGCTCTGCTGGTGGCCTTCGTCGCTGACGACAACTCGGCGGCGACCACGGCGGTGACCGCCGCCTTCCAGGTGGGCGATGAGGTGGACCGGATGGCCCTGCAACGGGATCTGGGCAGGGCCTTGACGCTGCTCAACCACACCGGTGACGACTCTGCGGCTACCTTCAATGACTTCTTCGCCGTGATGCGCGACTACCGCATCACCATTCCCGGCGATGTGGCCGGCGCATTTCGCACCCTCACGTCCTTGGAGGGGACGCTGAGTGCGCTGACTAGCGATCACGGGCTGCTGGCGGGGGCCAAGGAGGCGATGCCAGCGATTGTCACCAAACTGGCAGCACCGAAACAGCTGGCGATGGTCGCCGCCACCACCACGATGACCTCGGCGCTGCTGGCGCGACGGCTGCCGGCTCGCACCGAGCAGATCACCGATATGTTGGCGCGCGGCCAGTACACCCTGAACACCCGGATGCTGGCTGACCAATCTGACCGGGGCTGGCTGCGTGCGCGCCTTGACGACGCCATGTCGTCGCTGTTCGCGGCCGTCGCGGTGATTCTGGCAGTGGTCTTCATCGTGATCCCGGGCGGTCCTGAGATCACGGCCACGCTCACCGGCTATGACCTGGCCGGCGCTGCACTGGGCTGCGTTGGCCTGGTACTCATCCTGCGGCTGGTGGTCCGGTTGTTCATCCGCAATTCAGGGCGCTCATAGGTCAAGCGCGCCGCCACAAGGGCTTGGCGCAGTCTGAACGGCCCCATCAGCGGGCAGGTTCGGGGAGCGGGACGCGGGTGCCCACGGGCAGGGCCAGCGATTCCGGTGGGTCTTTCGCCACTAAGTTGCTGGTTTTGGTGATTAGACGCGCCAAAACCAGCACTTAAGGCCAGTTTGAGTCCCTGGCGGTGGGCAGACGGCGGATAGGTGCGGATAAAGCACCATCCACCGTGCATTATTCGCACCCATGAGTGGCTCCGGACCATATGCATGGCTACCCGAATCGGCATGAGGCCCGAAGCCCGGGAACCCAGCGCCGTCCGTACGCCCACAACGTGGGCGGTGAAGGACAAGCGGGTTACCGAGCGCAGGGCCAGAGCCCGGCCTTATTCGGCAGTCCTGCCGGACGGGCCCTGGCCGTTGTCGGGAACCTGCGGGATATCGGGGCGCGTGTCACCATCGTCGGGCGCCGCACCAGCCTGAGGAGCAGAGCCACCCTGACCAGCGCTGTCCGAACCAGTGACGTCCTGGCCGGGCGCATAGCCCCGCGTCGAGCCAAAGGCCGTGCCGGGCTCGAAACGCTGACCCTGCGTGGTCGCATATTTGCTGGCGCCCGGCGCCGCTTGGCCATCACCGAATGCTCCCGTGGCGTAAGGCGCAGCGTCAGCCGGAGCCTGGGGCGCATCGGGTGCCTGCGGCTGCTGCGAATCGGCGACAGGGTTCTGCGGCTGCTGGGGCTGGGTGGCGTAAGTCCCCGGCACCTGATGTCCATAGGGCGCCACCGCAGAGGGCAGCTGGCCGCCGTAATACTCGATGGCGAGCTTGTTGCCCTCGGGACGCCCCCACACAAACCAGCAGATCATGCCGATAAGACCCGACGGCAACGCCGCCAGCGCCCACAACGCCTTCATGCCGGGCGTCCAATTCCTGGAAGTGATGATGCTCACCAGGGTGACCACCCACAGGATCGCCGGGATCGCCAGAACAATGAGGAAGGCACCGACGGAAATGCCATCGAGGAAATTCGTGTCCAAGGGAGTCAGCATGGAAATGACATTACTGGCACATCGGCTCGCCCGAGACGCAGGCTCCCGAGTCATTGCCGCCGCTATTGCACCAACCGCCGATTAACGACCGACTATGTGCGTTTGCGCAACCGCCGCATCACGCGCGGAATCAGCAGATAGAGCGCCCAGGTAAGGCCCACCCCCAAGGCGACTGCGCTGCAGGTGAACAGCCCGGAGCCGGTCAGCTCGATCGCGAACATCGCCGAGAACATGGGTGAGCGCTGGGTGAGCGTCAACACGCACGCGGCCCCCACCACCGCCACCGTCACGGCCACCGGGGCGTCCACATGGCACCAGCCCATCAGCGCCATGGTGATGGACGCGCCCACCGCCAGCGAGGGTGTCAGCACGCCGCCGTTCGACCCGGCGCCGAAGCTCAACAGCGTGGCGCCGAGCTTGACCACGCAGGTGACCAGCAGGGCGGCGGGCAGCAGTCCGCCCGTCAGCACGGTCTGCACGAGCACCTGACCATTGCCGGGAATCTGGGGATCCCACAGGCCGATCGCCGCCACGAGCACGGCCCCGATCGGCACCGTCCACCACAGCCGGCGGGTGTCGGGCTCGTGGGCCTTGATCCACGCCAGCGCCCGTTGGAAGACGAAACCCACCGCCATGGCCACCACGGCAATCGGCACCGTCCATGCATAGGCGTGCGGATCGACGCTCACTCGGGGCATCACATAGGTGCGCTCGCCATGGTTGAACAGCCACGAGACCGCAGTCGACAGCGCGGAGATGATGATGGCGACCGCCACCTGACCCCACCCGCGACGGGTGCGCAGACTAGGACGCACCACTTCTTCGAGCGCGTACAGAGCACCCGCCAGCGGCACGTTGTACACCGAAGCCAAACCGGCTCCGGCCGTGGCGGCGATAAGCAGGCCCCGGGTCGGCACGTCCACCCGGAAGCGCTGCGCCAGGGCCTGTGCGGCGACGGCCGCATACTGGCGCGGCGCCGGCTCACGTCCTTGCGAGATGCCGGTGCCCACGATGAGCATCTGCGCGAAGGCGTCGAGCACCGTGGCCAGCGGGGGCAGGCGTTTACTGCCGGTGGGATCGGTGGACGCGCCCTTCACCCCCACGAGGTTTCCGCCCGGCCGTGGCCGGATGCGCATCCAGATGAGGCCGCAGGCAAGTCCCCCGAGCAGCGCCACCAGCAAGCGACGCCACCATGGGGCACCGGCGGGCCCGTCGGGAGACTTCGTGAAATCGAAGCCGAAGGCCAGGGTCTCGATGAGCCGGTTCGCCTCGGCGGTGAGTCCGCCGATCACCCCGGCGACAATGCCCGCCACGATAACGAGCACCACCATTGTGGACCATGGCGTGTGTTCGGAGTTGTTCATCGTGTTGCTGTTCATTGGGACGCTGGCCCGGGACAACACCGCGGATCATCGCGCCAGGCATCCAGACGAAGCTGACCGTGCCCTTGCCCACACCGCGGGAATGCGCGGCTGGGTGCCCCGCAACATCTTGCATCAGGACAGTTCGACGGACAACACCGCGGATCGTCTGCCCCGATATCCACCGCGAGGTCATCGACGATCGCTGCGTGGCGATTCATGGATCCCCCTGCGTGCGGCGCTCACGGTTTCACCCAGTGGTCGTGCCGGATGGTCGTCACCCGGCGCTGATCGTCGGGCCACTTCATTGTGCCGCCGCGAGGGCGCTACTGCAGATATGGGGTGGTCGAAATGACATCGACTCAGGACCATCCGAGCCAGAGCCATGTCCGTGGACACGCTCTGTGAGCCATCAGCACGCCACGCACGGCGACCGCCCTCCGTGGTGATCGCCTCAAGGGGCACCCGAGCTTCCCGAATGCGTCCGGGACGACGCGACAGCCACTTAGTGACAGCAGCAGGCGCCACCGTCGTCGCAGGTCTTGACGGTGCGTCCGTCAGCGGTGACGATGACCTTCTTCTTGGGCCAGAAGTGCGACACCGCACCCAGCGCCGCACCTGTGCCGATGGCCAGCACGATGGCCGATTGCACGTCGGTTGCGAACCAGCCGATGCCGAAGACGACGATGCATGCCCCGGCGATGATCGCCAGGCGTTGCCAACTGGTCTGCTTGTTCATAAGGCAACCCTAAGTTTTCGGCTGGTGAACGTCCAGCTCGTCCACCCGAAATGACCATAATTCGGTCCTCCCGGGAGCATTTCCATGGGCCGCTGCACACACTTCCAGTCCGACGAGCACTCCCTGGAGCTCCGGATTCCGCACCGCTGGGGCAAAAACAAAAGCGGCGGGACGATCCGAAGACCATCCCGCCGCTTCCTCTGCTCACGATCAGGTCAGCGAGGCCGCCGCGATCTTGGTGATCGAGGCCTCGAGCTTGCCGTCGAAGTCCTCCGGAGAATCGTCGATGGACAGACCCTCCGACAGCGCGCGCGAGAAGCTGGCGATCAGGCCGTGGTTGCGGGCTAGGCGTTCGCAGGCCTCGTCGCGGCTGAAGCCGCCCGACAGCGCCACCACGCGCAGCACCCGCGGGTCGGCGATCAGGTCGGCGTACAGATCGTCCTTCACCGGGATCGAGACCTTGAACATCACCTGCTGACCCTCGGCCAGGCCGTCCAGGTGGCGCACCAGCTCGTCATGGAGCACCTGCTCGCTCGCCTCGCGATCGGTGGCGGTGATGTCGGTCTCCGGCTCCAGAATCGGCACCAGGCCCTTTGCCAGGATCTGCGCGCCGATCTCGAACTGCTGGTCGACGATCGCCTTGATGCCCTGCTCGTCATGCTGGGCGATGACAGAGCGCATCTTTGTGCCGAAGATTCCCTTGGCCACGGCGCGGTCGAGCAGCTTGTCCAGGTCGGGGATCGGCTTCATGAGCTTGACGCCATGGGCCTGTTCGGCAAGGCCCTTGTCAACCTTGAGGAAGGGGACGATGCGCTTGCGCTCCCACAGGAATTGGGCGGTCGGCAGGCCCTCGACGGTGTTGTCCATGGTGCGCTCGAAAAGGATCGCCGCCAGGATGTGCTCCTCGGTGAACGAGGGGCTGGTAATGATGCGCGTGCGCATCTGGTGCACCAGCTTGAACATCTCCTCATCACCGTCGTAGGCGTCATCGGGGATTCCGTAGGTGCGCAGGGCCTTCGGAGTTGAGCCGCCCGACTGGTCTAGGGCGGCAATGAAGCCCGTGCCCGTTCCCATCCGTGCTTTCTGATCCTGATTCATGGTGACCTCCGTTGGTTCCGTCGTCCCCACGATGGGACGACGCCATGTGTGCCCTTGTCCCTTCAATCCTAGTAAGCCAAGGGCCCTCGGGCGCCGGCTCCGCCGGTCACGACAGATACCAATCACGCCGCCACTCGACCCCCCCGAAGACGCAGTGATGCCCCCGCACGAATGCGGGGGCATCACTGTTAATGGGGGGAATGATCAGACCAGCGTCACGCCTTCTTGATGGCGGAAACCTCGAACTCGAGCTTGACCTTCTCGCTCACGAGCACGCCGCCGGCCTCCAGGGCGGCGTTCCAGGTGAGGCCCCAGTCCTTGCGGTTCACATCAAGGCTGCCCTCAAAACCAATGCGGTGGTTGCCGAAGGGATCGGTGGCCGCACCGGTGAACTCGAAGTTGATCGTGACGGGCTTGGTGACGTCCTTGATGGTCAGATCGCCGGTGACGTCCACATGCGTGGGGTCCACGAGCTTCACGGCGGTCGACTTGAAGGTGATCGTCGGGTACTTCTCGATCTCGAAGAAGTCAGCGGTGCGCAGATGCTCGTCACGCTGCTGGCTGCGGGTGTCAACGCTGTTCACGTTGATGGTCACCTCAACGCTGCTGGCCGAGGGGTTCGCGCCATCGAGATGGGCCTCGCCGCTGAAGTCGGTGAAGCTGCCGCGCACCTTCGTGATCATTGCGTGGCGTGCGACGAAGCCGAGCGTGGTGTGCGAGGCGTCGATGGTGTAGTCACCCTGAAGGGACTGAAGATCGGTGCTCATAAATACTCCTAGACGTTGCTGGTTGGACTGCGCCTGATGCCAGAGAGGGCCACCGCATCAGGCGGGGCGACTGGAACGACCGCCCCAAGACTGTTGAGTTTTCAACTACATCATAGTCAACCAGATCCCGGAACCTGTTATTCCGCCATGGGATGAGAACTTCGGCTGATGTGCGCAAAATCCTTCGCCCTGAACGAACCGCGCCGATTGCGCACAGGGCGCGCGTCTAGGGTTGGCTCATGGAACACACTGCTGTGTTGTCGGGTGAGGGCACCAAGGCCGAGCTACCGATCGTCGAATCAAGCGTCGGTTCCGACGGCTATGACATCCGGAATCTGCTGAGCACTACCGGCAATGTCACCTATGACATGGGCTTCGCCAATACCGCGAGCTGCGAATCGGCGATTACCTACATTGACGGCGAGAAGGGCATCCTGCGCTACCGCGGCTACCCGATCGAGCAGCTGGCCGACAAATCCACCTTTCTGGAGACCGCCTATCTGGTGATCTACGGTGAGCTGCCCCGCCCTGCCGAGCTGGCCGATTTCGAGGAACGCATCAAGCGCAAGACCATCATCGACGAGGGCATGCGCAAATTCTTCGAGACCTTCCCGCGTGGCTCTCATCCAATGCCGGTGCTGGCCGCGGGTGTCCAGGCGCTGGGCACCTTCAGCACCACGAGCATTGGCGACGACCCGCAGTCGATCGAGAAGGCCACCGAGAGGCTAATCGCCAAGATGCCGACGCTGGCCGCCTACGGCTACAAGAATTCGCGCGGCGAGCCGTTCCTGTACCCCGACAATGCGCTCAGCTATGTACAGAACTTCGAACGGATGAGCTTCGGCTATCCCACCGAGCCCTACCATTTCGAGCCCGAGATCACCCGTGCGCTCGACGTATTGCTGATTCTGCACGCCGACCATGAGCAGAACTGCTCCAGCTCCACGGTGCGCCTGGTGGGTAGCTCGGGAGCCAATATCTACGCGTCGATCTCGGCCGGCATCAATGCCCTGTCGGGGCCGCTGCACGGCGGCGCGAATCAGGCAGTGCTTGAAATGCTTGAGGCCATCAAGGCGTCGGGCATCAGCGTGAAGGAGTACGTGCAGCAGGTGAAGGATCGCAAGGCCGGCATCAAGCTGATGGGCTTCGGTCACCGCATCTACAAGAACTACGACCCGCGCGCGGCCATCATCAAGCAGCATGCCGACCGGGTGCTCGCCCTCAAGTCGGGACGACGTGATCTGCTCGACATCGCCCAGGAGCTGGAGCAGGCGGCGCTGGCCGACGACTATTTCACCGAGCGCAAGCTCTATCCGAACGTCGACTTCTACTCGGGCCTGATCTACGAGGCGATGGGCTTCCCCAAGGAGATGTTCACCGTGTTGTTCGCGATCGGACGCCTGCCCGGCTGGATCGCCCAATGGCGCGAGCAGCGGGCCGACCCGAAGTCGAGGATCGGACGTCCGCGTCAGGTGTACACGGGGGTGCCCGAGCGCGACTATGTGCCCATGGACGATCGTTAGATCGTCCGGTCCTGAGAAAAGTGCACGATCGGTAGATCGTCCACACCGTGGAACTGAACGATCGGTAGATCGTCCGGTCTGTGGGGGAAGCACGTTCACACGTTGACTGGCGCTGTGATTATCGACCGGTGGTAACGCTCTTGGCAGTTGCAGGAGGTCTGCCAACTTCCTCGATGATGTGCCCTGAGCACTGTTCCCGGGTGACGCTCGCCCTCTGGATGCGTCCGATGGTGAACCAGCGCACGGCCTCTCGTAGCCGGCACCAGCCGATGAGATACCAGGTGCCGTTCGTGCAGGCGAACAGCATCGGCTCAACATCGCGTCGGCTGGCCACGCCGTCTTTGGATATGTACTCGACGCGCAGGACTCGCTGGTCGGTCATTGCCTGCTCCAAAGCCGAGCGGACAGCTCGCGGCGCCGTGATCGTGGAATTGACCCATACGCGCGAAGCGAGCAGCTCGGTGCGTGCCCGGGTCTGCGGGTCGAGGACATCCATGATCTTCCGCACCGCAGCGGCCGCCAGGTCTGAGTAGGGTGCGTCAGGTGCTGCCGCGACGGCGGCCAGGAGCGACGTGGCCTGGGCAGGCGAAAGGGTGATGGGTGGCAGCGAGGCACCGGCCACGAGCCCGTATCCTCCGCCTGGGCCGGGGCGCGACCAGAGAGGGAGGCCGGTGGTCTCCAGCGCAGTCAAGTCTCTCTTGATGGTTCGGATCGAAACGCCGAACTCTTCCGCCAGCTGATCCGCGCGACGGCCACGTTGTCCGCTGCGACGCAGGGACTCTGACAGAGCGTGCAGACGCTCCGATCGCTTCATACCGACGTCTCGCAATTCATGTCAGAAATAGTGCCAGACCGTTGACATCCTGCGGTGCGAGTATTGCTCCATGACGTCGACACAGCAGAATCAATCTCAGCCCAAGATCATCCTTGTCCCCGGCTACTGGCTGGGCGCTTGGGCGTGGGAAGAGGTACTGGAGCCACTGACCACCGCCGGGGACCACGCGGTGGCACTCACGCTTCCCGGTCTGGACGAGCATGATCCCGGTCGCACAGCCACAACGCTGGAGGATCAGGCCGCCGCGATCCAGTCCGCTGTTGCGGGGAATGATGTCGTCCTGGTGGCACACAGCGGTGCGAATGGGCCGGTCAGCCTTGCCTTGGATCGCGATCCGCAGCTGGTCAGTCGAGTTGTATGGGTCGATTCTGGGCCAGTGGCGAATGGCAGCGCCTTCGCGCCGGACCTGCCGCAGTCTGTCATCGAGCTGCCACTTCCCAGCTTCGATGCGCTGGGGCAGCAGGCGAGCCTCGAAGGCCTCAGCCGCGAGCAACTCGACCGCTTCCGTGCCCGCGCCGTTCCAGAGCCCGCCTCTGTGGCCCGTGAAAGCGTTCACCTGACCAACGACGAGCGGCGCGGTGTTCCCACCACGCTCATCTGCTGCTCGATCTCAAGCGAGCAGGTATTTGAGATGGCCCGGTCGGGGCACCCGATGTTCTCCGAGGTGGCCCGCCTCGCCAATGTCGACGCCGTTGACTTGCCCACCGGCCACTGGCCCATGTGGAGCCGCCCCATGGAACTCGCCGAGTCGATTCACACCGCAGCACACCGGATCAACTGATGACACTGATATCTGCAGGTCAGCCTGGACGCGCCCCTTGCTTTCTCCGAGAGCCAATAGGAGTCATGCCAACGCCGCCCTCAGTCTGCGCCTGCGGCTCACAACCGCCCCGGGCACCCGTCGCACGAGCCGCGCAGGGCGATGGCAGACTGGAAACATGTTGACCGATGGTGTGAGTTACCAGCCTGATCCGAAGCGCTACGACGGCCGGATGATCTACCGCCGGGTGGGGCATTGGGGCCTACAACTTCCCGCAATCTCGCTGGGTCTGTGGAAAAACTTCGGTGATGCCCAGCCCTTCGAGACCCAGCGGGCCGTGGTGCGGGCCGCCTTCGATGCCGGCGTGACGCACTTCGACCTCGCCAACAACTACGGGCCGCCCTATGGGCAGGCCGAGATCAACTTCGGCACGCTGCTGCGCACCGACCTGGCGCCCTACCGCGATGAGCTGGTGATCAGCACCAAGGCCGGCTACGACATGTGGCCCGGCCCCTATGGCCAGGGTGGCGGCTCCCGCAAGTACATCCGCGCCTCACTCGACCAGTCGCTGGCCCGCCTGGGGCTCGACTATGTCGACATCTTCTATTCGCACCGCTTCGACCCCGAGACGCCGTTGGAGGAGACGATGATGGCGCTCGACCGGGCGGTGCGCAGCGGCAAGGCCCTCTATGCGGCGATCTCGAATTACCCGGCGGCCGAGACCGAAAAGGCAGCCCAGATCGCCCGGGAACTCGGCACTCCGCTGCTGATCCACCAGGCCCGTTATTCGATCTTCAACCGGTGGGTTGAGGGCGGCGGTGACGGCCCCAACCGCGAGTCGCTGCTCGACCGCGCCGAGGCGGAAGGCATGGGCGTGATGGCATTCAGCCCTTTGCAGCAGGGGTTGCTCACCTCGCGCTATCTCCAGGGCGTGCCCGACGATTCGCGCGCCCGCCACAGCTCGGACTTCCGTCAGAGCTGGCTCGACGAGGACACGCTTGCCCAGGTGCGCGCGCTCAATGACATCGCCGCCGGGCGCGGCCAGAGCCTGGCGCAGATGGCGTTGGCCTGGCTGCTGCGCGACGAGCGCGTCTGTTCGGTGGTGATCGGGGCGTCGAGCGTCAAACAGCTGACAGATAGCCTGGGCGCGCTGAAGAATCTGTACTTCACCGCCGAGGAGCTCAGCGCCATCGACGCGCATGGCGCGCGTCCCGGCCACGAGCTGTGGAACGACTGAGCTCCTTGGCCATGAGACTCCCGGCCGCAGGGCCCTGTCACCCGAACCGAAGCGCTACCCGATGACCGCCCGCACGGCACGCACACGAACGGCTGCCGCCCGGCGCCGACGGCGTCCCACACCGCGCAGGGCGCAGGGTCCGATGCGGCGCAAGCTGGGCGATTCACTGCATATGCGCTTGTGGATCAGCATTGCCGTGGGCGTGGCAGTGGGCGTCAGCACCCTGTGGATGGGGCACAGCCCCGGCTCGTTGATGCTCGGCTGGGTGGTCGCCGCCACCCTGTTCACCGTGTCCACCTGGTACCTGGTGTTCCGCATGAGCGACGACGACACCCGCGACCATGCCCAGGAGAACAATCCCAGCGCGGGCGTCTCCGACACCCTGCTGATGAGTGCCTGCATGGCCAGCATCGTGGGGCTCGCCCTGCTGATGTTCGGGGCCAAGAGCAAGGGGCAGCTGGTGCCCGATTCCATCATCGGGGTGCTGGGCATCCTGGCGTCATGGTCTGCGATCCACACGCTGTTCACGCTGCGCTACGCCTATGTCTACTTCCGCGATGGCGGCACCGGCATCAACTTCAATGGTGATGACCACCCCTGCTACATCGATTTCGCCTACTTGGCCTTCACCATCGGCATGACCTACCAGGTGTCAGACACCAATCTGGGCACCAAGGAACTGCGACGCATTGCGCTGCACCATGCGTTGATCTCCTATTTGTTCGGCACCGTGGTGGTCGCCTCGATGATCAACATGTTCGTGCAGGTGGCCGCCGGAGGCTGAGCGACGACGACCAGATACAGCGCAACCAGATGCAGAGGGGGCGTCCGTGGATCGACTCCACGGACGCCCCCGCGTCTTCTGCAGTACCGGCTTCGGCGCTACTGCGTCGCCGGATTCACGCCCTTGCCATGCGAGGCAGCCGGGTCGTGGGCGGAGTCGGCCACGAACACATTGTGCGTGCGCTCCAACGAGGTTCCCTCGACGTCGACATTGGGCAGGATGCGGTCGAGCCATTTCGGCAGCCACCAGGCGGTCTTCCCCATGAGGTGCATGAGCGCCGGCATGATGAACAGCCGCACACCGAAGGCGTCGAAGAGCACGCCGAAGGCCAGGCCGAAACCGAGCGGACGAATCACATTCATTGGCGAGAAGATGAAGCCTGCGAACACCGAGATCATGATGATCGCGGCGGCACGCACCACCGGGGCGGCCATGCGCAAGCCGCTCTTCACGGCCACCCGCGCCTCGACTCCGTGCTCATAGGCCTCGCGCATACCGCTCACCAGGAACAGCTGATAGTCCATGGCCAGACCGAACAGCACACCGATGATGATCGTGGGTGCGAAGCTCAGCAGCGGGCTTGGATCATGCACGCCGAACACCGAGCCCAGCCAACCCCATTGATAGACGGCCGTGGTGGCCCCCAACGCCGCGAACAGGGACAACACGAACCCGCCGGTCGCCACGATGGGCACCAGGATCGAGCGGAAGACCACCATGAGAATGACCAGCGACAGGCCGACCACCACGATGAGATAGGAAGGTAGCGCATCGGCCAGTTTTTGCGAGACGTCGATACTCATCGACGTCTGACCCGCCACACCCAGAGTGGTTCCGTCTGACGTGGGTGACAGATCGCGCAGATCGTGCACCAGTTGCTCGGTGGACTTGTCGGTCGGCCCGCTGTTGGGGATCACCTGGAAGGCGATCACCGTGCGCGAGTCCGAAACCGCCGCCGGCACCACCGCGGCAACATCGTTCTGGGCAGCCAGCTGCTGCCCGATCTTTGCCTCCACGATCTGCTCTTCGTCGGTCGACATGGCCTGTGGCAAGGTGGCCACCACCATGAGCGGGCCGTTGACACCAGCGCCGAACTTCTCATCGGTCGTCTTGTAGTTCTTGTATTGCACCGAATCGGTCGGTTCCTGGGCGCCGGTGGGCATGCCCAGCTGCATGGACGTCGCGGGCAGCGCGATCACCACGAGTACGGCGGTGGCGATCACCGCACGAAGCACCGCATTACGGGTGCGCATCGGTCGGATCACGGGGGCTGCCTGTTCGGGGGTGCCGATGCTCTTGCGTGACTTCTTGTTGAGCGCATGGTTACCCATCAGGCTCAGCAACGCCGGGGTGAAGGTGATGGCCACCAGCACGGCAATCAGCACAGCGACCGCGGCGACATCGCCCATCACTCGCAAGAAGGGAATGCCAGTGATATTGAGCGCCAGCAAGGCGATGAACACAGTGGAACCGGCGAAGACAACGGCGTTGCCCGCGGTGCCCACCGCCAGACCGATCGACTCCCGCTTGTCCATGCCGGCCAGCAGCTGCTTGCGATGCCGGTTGAGGATAAACAGCGAATAGTCGATGCCCACCGCCAAGCCGATCATCAGGCCAAGCATCGGAGTGACGTTCATCATGGCGACCTTGCCCGACAGGGCCAGCGAGCCGGTCACGGCTACACCCACGCCCACCAGCGAGCTGATCAGTGGCGTAATGGCAGGCAGGATCGCCCGCATCATGAACACCAGCACCACGAGTGCGACCGCAACGCCGACCACCTCCATGCCGCCCAGGCCGCCGATGTCGAAAGCCAGACCGTTGGAATAGGTGACCTGCACACCGGGGATCGAGGTGTCGTCGATCACGTCGCGGATGGCCTGTTTCTGGCTCGAATCCATCTCCACTGCCTCCTTCTCCAGCGAGACGGTGGCGAAGGCGCTGCTGCCGTCCTGCGAGACGGTGCGCAGATTCTGTGACATCTCGATCAGGGACTTGGCAGCAGTGGCCTTTTCCTGCTGCGCCGACAGCTGATTGGCGCTGTCGTCGATCTTGGACTTCTGGGCATCCAGTTGGGTTTGCTGAGCCTGGAACTGGGCCGCCATCGCGTCATAGACGCCGGCCGCCTTGGCTTGGTCCTCGGCGGCGGTCAATTTCTGCTGAGCCGCATCGAACTGGGTGCGTCCGGCGTCCAGCTGCTGCTGGGCGGTTTGCAGCTGAGTCTCAGCGGCGGCAAGTTGCTGAGCCTGCGCCTCGCGCTGGTCGGCGGTCTGGAACGGGTTGACCGTGCCGGTAACCCCCTCGGCCTTGTCCACCCGACCGAGTAGCTCTGCGATCTGCGTCTTCTGGGCGTCGGCGAAGCTTCCCGAGTCGGAGGTGAAGACGATTCGCTCGCTACCGCCAGCAACCTGCGGCAATGCCTGCTTCGCTGAATCGGCGACCTGCTGGGTCTCGGTGTCGGGGATCGAGAAGGACGTGCTCAAGGTGCCGTGGAATGCGGCATAGGCGCCGCCTGCCGCGCCCAGCACGATCATCCAGCAGATGATCACCGCCCAAGCCCGGTGTGCGGCCCCCCGGCCCAACCGGTACAACAACTTCGCCATCGGATGTCCTTCCATTTCTTGCATTCGGTAGCTCTTCTCGCACGTGCCCCAGGGGAGCGTGCGAGTGGACCCACCTGGTCGTTCACGGTTGGCACATCATCGGGCCGCCAGTCACACTACACAACGAGTGTTGCATAAACAACATCTGTCGAATATCCTGTCGAGGCGTTGCACCGCCCAGTCTGTGGCGGCTGCCGGGGGAGGGCACAATGGACGCACGAATCGTCAGAACGCGACATGCGCTGCAGAACGCCCTGCTCGAACTGGCGCGCAACACTCCACTCGACGACATCACCGTGGGCGACATCACCAAGCGCGCCCAGGTGAACCGCTCGAGCTTCTATCTGCACTACACCGACAAGGACACGCTGCTGGCCGACGCCTTGGAGATGCAGATCGACAAGTCGACCGACGATGAGGATCTGCGCACTGACTCACCCGAACACATGCCGCCCGGCCTTACCGACTACCTCAACCATGTGCAGGAATACGCCTCGCTCTACAGCCGAGTGCTCAGCGACGGCGGTTCGGGCGTGGTGGCCAATCGCCTGCGCAGCCATGTGCACGACATCGTCGAGCGCGCCCTGAACGACTCCAACGCCGATCCATTCCCCAATCTGCCGCGCGACATCGCCGCAGCCGGAATCGCGGGCCTGGCCGTGGGCATCATCACCGCCTGGCTCGAGCGTGATCCGATGCCGCCGGTGCCCACCGCAGCCGGCTGGATCTGGGACATGCTCGTGCCCGTTGCTGGCGTGCCAAGCCCGTCGACCGAGAACAGCAGGGAGCCGGATTCTGTGCCCTCGAGAGACCCCAACGCCGCACACCTGCGGTCAGGGCTGTGCCGGCCAGCCAAGAAATCCTCAATCCCGGGCTAGCTACTGTGGAACCAACCCAGTAAATAGCCGGGATCACTTCGTTGAAGGAGAACAGCCATGGCTGATGTCACCATCCTGGGCGCTCACGGGCAGATCGCCCGCATCGTCATTCAACGGCTTCTGGCCGAGACCGACCACCACCTCACACTCTTCGTGCGCGACGCCGCACGCCTGGGCACCATTGACGCCCGGCGCGAGACCGTGGTGGAAGGCGACGCCACCAGCACCGACGATCTGGTGAAGGCCGTACGCGGCGCCGACATCGTCTACGCCAACCTCGCCGGAAAGGTCGAGGCCGAGGCAGACGCCGTCGTGGCGGCGATGAAGCAGGCGGGCGTCAAGCGCCTGATCTGGATCTCATCACTGGGCATCTACGACGAGGTTCCGGGTGCATTCGGCGCGTGGAACCACAAGATGCTCGATGGGTACCTGCAGCCCTATGCCCGCGCCGCCGCCACCATCGAGGCGTCGGGACTCGACTACACCATCATTCGCCCCGCCTGGTTGCAGGACGAGCCCGCCGTTGACTACGAGACCACCCAGAAGGGTGAGCCCTTCAAGGGCACCGAGGTATCGCGCGCTTCGGTGGCCGACGTGGTGCTGCATCTGATCAACCAGCCCGACCGCGAGATCGGCCATTCGGTGGGCGTCGACAAGCCCGGTACCGACGGCGACAAACCCTCGTTCTACTGAGCCGGACGCCTCGGCGGGCAACCGATCTCCGCCGGTTCCGGTCCTCACCAGCCCCAATCTCCGCGGTTCGGATTCCACCGGTCCCGGGGCTCGAGGCTGGGTTTCTGCCCCAACCCAGTCCCCCGTTCCACCCAATCAACGCAATCCAGCACCTCCACACCCCAGGAGTCACACATGTTCCACCGTTCCCACGCAGCGTCATCCGCAACACCGACATCGGCGTCCACGCGCAGGCATCCGGTACGCACCGCCGCACGATTGGGCCTTGCCGGTGCGCTCGCCTTCACCGGCGCGGGTCATCTGAGTTTTGCGCGTGAGGGCTTCGCCGTGGCCGTGCCCGATTGGATGCCGGGCAGCAAAGACACCACGGTGCTTGCCTCGGGCGTGGTCGAGCTGGCACTGGCCGCGGCGCTCGCCTCAGGCATCAAGCGCAAGCAGGTGGGGCGCGCCACGGCCGCTTTCTTCGCCGCCGTCTTCCCCGGCAATGTGCACCAATATCTGCACCACCTCGATGCGTCGTTCCTCAACAGCGACCAGCGACGCCTGGTGCGCCTGTACTTCCAGCCCCTGCTGGTGGCCTGGGCGCTTGAGGCCACGCGAGAGGACTGATCGCTCACGTCGAAAGGGCCACAACCCCTCCGCGACTCGCCGGGCCAATTGAGCCGGAGGACGCCCGGGGCCCTCATCGAAATCGCCGGGCGAGCTCGTCCCAACCCAATCCATCAGCAGGCGCGGATCATTCCATGGCCCTGCGAACGATTTCAGCCGCATCGGCTGAGGTCACCTTGGCGTGCCAGTGGTTGTCGGGATAGCTGACCACCACCGGCGCCTGGTTGCATGGGAAGAGGCACAGCGTGCGGGTGATCAGCACCTCGTCGTGCACCACGCCCAGTTCCTTGGCGGTGCGCACCATCGACTCCACCACTTGGCGGCTGCCCTGCGCATTGCAGCGCACGCCGCAACACACCAAGAGATGGCACCGGAATGGCGGGGGAGCCTGCCATGCCGGACTATGCAGCGGGGCCTCGTCGCCGCTGATCATGTCCCACTGAGCTCCCGGCGAAGGTCCGCACATGGCACCGATCTCCGGCGGTTCAGCGCCATCGTGGCGATGATGGCGCACCTGGAGCACCACTGTGGAACCGCCATCGCTTCGACTGCGTAGCCAATGGCCGGCCACCCGGCGCAGCCACGACACGGACGTGGCACCGCCGGCGGGCTGGCAGCCGATCAGGCGGATGCCCAAGCCCGACGACCCGAGCGGAGAGCGCTCATTTGTCGCGCAGAGCCCTCCGGGCTCGATGCTCGAGGACTGCCCTTCAGGCTCGGCTGCTGAGGGCCGCCCTGTCGGCGTGACCGGCTCAGGCGCGCCTGCACCCGCCAACTCATCGAGCACCTCAACCAGCGGAACCCCATCTCCCTCCAGACTTGCCGCCGGCACGCCCGGCAACTGTTCGACCCAGGCCCGCACCTGATCGTTGCTTGTGGCGTTCATCGACACCAGCACAAGAAGCCAGCGCTGCGGCTCAGTTGTCATCGCTGACCAACCCTTGCCATGAGAACCTGAGCCGGTCGGTGCGGCTCACCTGTCCGCGCACCGCAAAGCGCTCGGCCACCAGCTGGGCGGTCAACACCTCATCGGTGGGCCCCTGCGCCACCAAGTGGCCGCCGTCGATCACGATCAGACGATCAGCGAAGGCTGCAGCTAGGTCGAGATCGTGCAGCACCACCAGCGTGGTCAGCCGCAACGAGGTCACGATGCGCAACAACGCAATCTGATGGTGCAGGTCGAGGTGGTTCGTCGGCTCGTCAAGCATCAGCACGTGCGGTTCCTGGGCCAGGGACCGCGCCAGCTGCACTCGCTGGCGTTCTCCACCTGACAAGGTGTTCCACGACCGATCGGCCAGCTGCGCCACACCCGTGCGCTCCATCGCCTCGTCCACCTGGGCGCCGTGGCTGTTGAGCTGCCAGCGCCCCTCGTGGGGAATACGGCCCAGCGCCACCACATCGCGCACGGTGAGCGCCACCCGGGCTTGTGACAACTGCTCCATAAGCGCCATCGTGCGGGCGATCTCGCGGCGCGACATGGTGGCCAACCGCCGATCGTCCACCAGCACCTGTCCCCGACTGGCCTTGCGCAGCCCGCACAGCAATTGCAGGAGCGTGGTCTTGCCGGAGCCGTTCATGCCCACCAGCGCGGTGCAACAGCCCTCGGCGATCTCGGTGGTGATGTCGCGGACGATCCACCGGTCGTCCACCTGCCAGCCCAGGCCACGGCATGCCAGGCGCGTCATTGCGACGCCTGCCTGCGCAACAGCACGGCCAACACGGGAGTGCCCAGCAGCGCAGTGATCACGCCCACCGGGATCTCGGTGTTGCCGGTCATCGAGCGTGCTGCGGTGTCAGACCACAACAGCAGCAGGGATCCACCCAGCGCGGTCAGCGGCAACAGCCCCGCATGCCTGGGACCGACCAGCAGGCGCATGATGTGCGGCACGGTGAGCCCGACGAATCCGATCGGGCCCACGAAGGCCACCGTCATGGCCGTGGTCAATGCGGTGAAGATCATCAGTCCCCAGCGCACGCGCGTGACATTGATACCCAACGACGCCGCCGAGGTGTCGCCGAAGCTGAATGCGTCCAGGGTGCGCGAATAGCCCATCGCCCCGGCCACGGTGACCAGCGCAACCACAGCCAGCACCCCGGCAGCCAACCAGCGAGCTCCGGCGAACGAACCGAGCATCCACTCCATCGCCGTGCGAGCCGCAGTAGTGCCTCCGAACACCATGATCAGCAGGGAGGTGATGGCGGCACACACCTGCGCCACCGCAACTCCGGCCAGTACGGTGCGAGCGGGCGGCAACTCACCACCGCGTCCGGTGGCGAGCACGAGCACGAGCAGCATCGCCAGCACGGCACCAACAAAGGCAGCAGCCATCATCAGCACCGACTGTGACAGTCCCACCGACAGGCCGATCACCAGCACGAAGACGGCCCCCACGCTCGCGCCGCTCGAAATGCCCAGCAGATAGGGATCGGCCAGCGCATTCCCGGTGAGCGTCTGCAGGATCGCCCCGCACACGGCCAGCACGGCTCCGGCTGCGATGGAGGCCAGCACGCGCGGCAGGCGCAGCTGCCAGACGATCTGGTCAGCCAGCGGCGTGACGTCGGCGCCGGCGATCAGCCGCATGCGTCGGGCGATCACGCCCAGCACCTCTCCTGGCGACAGCGGCACCGACCCGATACCCAGCGCCACCACGACACTCACCGCCAGCGCAACGACCAGTCCACCCAGCCACAGCCAGCGCACCGCGCGGCCATGCGCCGCGTCGTCCCCAGTCCTGGCGTGGCTTCGTACGCCCGTGTCGGTTCGCGTCACGGATGCATCACCTGGGCAGTGCGGCGAGCTGATCCGAGACGGACTTCGCGCCGTCCACCAGCGTGGCTCCCGGGGTCGTCTGGGAGAACGGCACCGTGACGAAGCGCTTGTTCTGCACGGCCTTGAGGTTCTTCAGGGCCGGATCGTTGGAGATGTAGTCGATCTTCGACTGAGCGGTGGACCACGAGGCATCGGCCAGCACGATCACATCGGGATTGGCGGCCACGACCTTCTCCCAGGGCATGTTGTCCCACGCCTTGTCCACATCAGCGAACACATTGGTGGCACCCACCGCCTGCATCACCAGCGCCGGACCACCGGCATTGCCGCCAGCGAAGGGAGTATCCGTCTGCGAATCCCACCAGAACACCTTCAGCCCGTCACCGGCCTTCGCCTGCTTCACGCCGTCCAGCTCGATCTTCTGGGCGTCGATCACCGTCGTGGCGCTGCCGGGTTGGCCGAAGAGCTTGGCGATGTCGCTCAGCGACGACCACACATTGTCGAAGCTCACCTGGGCGCGGTCGGCCTTGTTGTCGCAGGCGAAGGGATCGAGGTAAGTGGGGATGCCCTGCTGTTCGAGCTCGTCGCGGGTGCCCACCGCCTTGTCGCTGAAGGCGCTGGCATAGGAGGCGAGGGCGAAATCAGGCTTCGCCTGGGCGAAGACCTCCTTGGTGGGGTATTTATCGGCCAGCATGGGGATCGATTCGTAGGCGTCCTTGTACTTGTCCGCCACCTTGTCATCGAGGTAGGCAGTGCCGGCCATCTGCTTCTGCACGCCCAGCGCGAGCGTCTCCTCAATGGCTCCCTGATTGAGGGCCACGGCCCGCGTCGGCTGCTGTTTCAGGGTGACGGTGCGTCCGCAATTGTTCACCGACACCGGAAATGCGCCGCCCGTGGCGCTTGCCGATGAGCCTCCTGAGCTGGGCGCGCCTGCGCAACCGGTGGCGGCGATGGCCAGGCCGAGGCCGAGTGCGACCAGCCGTGAACGGGCCGGCACGAACCGCGTGACGCTGGGGCGCGTGGATTTGGAATGTGAGTACGCGGACATTGCGAAACCTTCCTGAGGGGCCCTTCGCGGGGCCAACCGTGACAAGAGCGTTGGGCTTGGTCTTCGGACTCGGCGTCATCCGCGGCAGGCGCCTTCCCGGGGATCCGCCCCAGTGACCTGATGCCTGCTGCGTCGGCCTCACCGCTGCGCGACAGTTCCGGTTTCTCACCGGATTCCCACACATCTGTGATGCGACCCAACGGGTAGACAGTCTAGGACCCCCGCCATTACCGGCGTCCACCCGGCATGGCTTCGTCCCGTCGGCTGATTCGCACTGCTGACACTGCCGCGCTCGAATGGATTGACTAGGGTGAGTCTCGTCGAGGCATTAGCTCAGACGTTGCCTGCGTCACCGCCTACAACGATCGGTGAGTGTTCCACCATGAGACGGAACAGACGGACCTACCCCCGCCGACTTCTGATCGTGCTCATGGCGCCCGCTTTGGCCGGTATCGCCTTGACCGGCTGCGCCGCCAGCGAGGGCCAGCACCCTCCCAGCTCAGCAACCACGAGCACCGGCCACGACTCCGCAGCACAGCCGCCAACGCCCTCATCAGCCGATATTGAGCAACGGGGAGGGCTCCGGGAGGAACACGCATCCTCATGGAGCCACTACGAGGTGATCTCGGACCACTCGGTCCGCGTGTTCTTCTCCATGAACAACCCCCAGTGCTATGGCGTACGAGCCACTGTCGACGAAGACACAACCGCCATACGAATCACTGTCTTCGAGGGAACGCTCCCCGGCGCACCAGCAGAATGCGCCGCCCTGGCCGCAAACGCGTCCCTGCTCCTGGCCACCCACGATCCCATCGGGGCCCGCTCCATAATCCCCGGATAACTGGTGTTCATTACCGGGTAGCCGACTGAAAAGGCGCGCAAAGATGGGCTCATCACCTCAAGCGCCCAATCCCCAGAGGAGCCAGTCATGACACATCGCCCATCACAGGCACAGCCCGACAAGCCCACCACCTACGGTGCGGGCGCCCCGAGCCATCATCACGGACGCACCATCGCCCGACTCGCGCTGGCCGGATTCCTGGGCACCGCCGGCATCGGTCACTTCACCTTCGCCCGCAAGGATTTTCAGGCACAGGTGCCCGACTGGGTGCCACTCAGCAAGGACGCCACGGTGCTCGCCTCGGGAGTCGTCGAACTGGCGATGGCAGCAGCGATCGCCTCGGGCGTGAAGCGCAAGCAGGTGGGACGCCTCGCCGCCGCCTTCTTCGTTGGCGTCTTCCCCGGAAACCTGCATCAATACGCCCGCCATGTTGACGGTCTGCATCTCAACACCGACGCACGACGCCTGGTGCGCCTGTTCTTCCAGCCGGTGCTCGTGGGTTGGGCCCTGGAGGCCACCCGCAAGGACTGACCAGCTGGGACTTCGTGGTCCAGCCAGCCAATCAACAGGCCGGCCACCAGCACGGGGACCACGGTCACAGGCCGCGCAGACTCCGGCCATCCCGGGGACGTACTTTGCCCAATCAATCCACGATCACAGCATCGCCGCACCCGCAATCCTCAGCCAACACACAGTCTCGAGGAACCGTGCCCCTGCCCGACTGGGGCACACTGGTGTCAGGTCCACAGCTACCGGTGGGCCCGAAAGGATGCCCATGATTGCGCTGGAGGTCATCAAGTTCCCCGAGACCGTCATCGAGATCGTCGTCACCCTCGTGTTGGCGTTGATCTGCCGCGTGGCGCTACGCAGGGTGATCGATCGTGCGGTTGCCCGCGCCACCCAGCGGCAGGGTGAGCATGGGCTGTTGGCGATGGGACGCTCGTCGAGCGTGGTGGCCACCACCGGTGGGGTGAACACCAGCCGCTCAACGCAACGCACCAAGACACTGGGCTCCATCTTGAAGTCCATGACCGATGTGGTGCTGATCGTGGTTGTGGTCCTGATGGTGTTGAACTCTTTGAACATCAACATCGGACCAGCCCTGGCCAGCGCCGGGATCGTCGGCGTTGCCGTCGGCTTTGGCGCGCAAAGCCTGTTCAAGGACCTGTTCAGCGGCGTCTTCATGCTCGCGGAGGACCAATACGGGGTCGGCGACATCATTGAGGTGAACAAGCTGAAAGGCACCGTTCGCTCGGTGGGTTTCCGCGTCACCGAGCTGCAGGACTTCAATGGCGAGGTTTGGTATGTGCGCAATGGCGAGATCAACACGGTGGGCAATGTGAGTCAGGGCTTCACGTCGAGCATCGTCACCATTCCGGTGAGCGTCGACGAAAGCCCCAAGCTGGTGATCCGCCTGCTGTCACGCATGCTCAAGAAGATGGACTCTGAGCCCGACTGGCACAACAAGATGCTGGAGGAGCCCAAGATGTTGGGCTTGTCAGACCTGGACGCGAGCACGGCCAGCTATCAGATATCGATCAAATGCCCGGCCAATGCGCAATGGGAAGTGGAGCGCGAGATCCGCAGTCGTTCGCTGTCGACGCTGAGTCAGGCCGGGGTACGGATGCCGGTGACGACCGTAGCGACCGTGCCCGCGCATACCGCCGACGAGACGGTGGCCATGCATGCCTCCACCCGTCGTCATCGCCTGGGACAACTGGCCCAGCAGCGCCTGGCCCAGCGCAATTCCCCTGCTGCTGGGGGCGAGGGCGGTTCGTCCAACGAAGCGCACGACGAGGGCGGCGCCAAGGGCCCCGCCCAGACAGATACCGAGCGCCCCGACGCCAGCCATGAGGTGATCCGTCATCCTTCTGAGACCCGCCAGCCAGCTCTTCCAGACCCGACCAACAGCTCCGCCGACAGCCCTGATGAGACAGCCCAGCCGGAGTCGGACACCGGTACCGTTCCTGCCGACGACGCCGAGCCGACGGTGAAGGCCGCCGATTCCGGACAGCTGCGCAGGGCCCGTGCCTGGCTTGACCATGGCGCAGATCGCTCGGTGCGCTGGGTGTCGCAGGGCACGGCCGCACCCAGCGAGGTGCACGATATGACCGCCGACCAGACCATGCTGATGAACGCTGATGAAGTGCTGGGCAAGCCCAGCGACAGGTCTGACCACCCCGGCGCCCAGACCAACACCCCAAACACTCCGCCTGCTGGCAAGCCTACTGGCGACGAGGCGGGGCAGACCCGCAGCCTGAATGCGATTGATACCGGCCCACAGCCGGGAACCACTCGTCCAAGAACGGGCAGGGACAGCGCCACGGGCGACGACCCTGAGCAGGAGAATCGTCCGTCACCACCCCCTGCCAAGGGCTCGCAGGGCCCCTCGTCCGATTCCGAGGCTGACAAGACCCGCCGCCTGTTCGGACGCCGCGACCGCAAGCGCAAGTGATCCCGCGCAGTTGACCGCCACAACGGGGCAGCCGCAGGCTGTGCCGGCGGCGAGCAATGCGGCCCATGAGCTGAGCGTCGACACGCCAGCCACCGTTCCCCGCCGCAATGACGCCACTAAACTCGTTACTCGTGTCCGATTCTTCGCAGGCCCTGTCTATTGCCCAGCGCCACGCGGTGGATGAGCTGCTGCGCATCACGCCCGTGATCGACGAGCTGGGCGCGCTATTCCACAAGGCCGGCGAAGAGCTCTATCTCGTGGGCGGCTCGGTGCGCGACGCCCTCCTCGGGCGCCTGGGCCACGACCTGGACTTCACGACCTCGGCCGATCCCGACACCACCGAGGCGCTGCTGCACCGCTTCAGCAAGACCGTGTGGACCGTCGGCAAGGAGTTCGGCACCATCGGGGCGTCCAAGAAATCGAATGGCCACGAGCTGCAGATCGAGATCACCACTTTCCGCGCCGACGCCTATGAGCCCGACTCACGCAAGCCAATCGTCGCCTATGGCGACAATGTGCAGGACGATTTGGTGCGTCGCGATTTCACCGTGAATGCGATGGCCATCGACACCCACTCCAAGGCATTCGTCGATCCCCATGGCGGCATCAAGGATCTCACCGCGAAGGTCCTGCGCACGCCAACTGCCCCCGAGATCAGCTTCAGCGACGATCCGCTGCGCATGATGCGCGCCTGCCGCTTCGCCGCCCAGCTGGGCTTCACGGTCGATCCGGGCACCTTCAACGCCATGAAGGCCATGCACGACCGCATCAAGATCGTCTCGCCCGAACGCGTCCGCGACGAGCTGTCCAAGCTCCTGCTGGCCGACTCCCCGCGTGCCGGGCTGAATCTGTTGGTGGCCAGCGGGCTCGCCGACATCGTCCTGCCGGAGCTCCCTGCCATGCGGCTGGAACGCGACGAGCACTTCCGGCACAAGGACGTCTACGAGCACTCCCTGACCGTGCTTGACCAGGCGATCGCGCTGGAGAAGTCGCGTGACTACAAGAACGGCAAGCCCAATCCTGATCACCAGCCCGATCTGGTGATTCGTCTGGCGGCGCTGCTGCACGACATCGGCAAGCCAGCCACGCGCGGGCTCGATGGTGACAAGGTCACCTTCCATCACCACGATGTCGTGGGCGCCAAGCTCGCTCGCAAGCGACTGCGCGCGTTGCACTATCCCAAGGCCGTGGTCGACGCGGTGACACAGCTGATCGAGCAGCATCTGCGCTTTCACGGCTATGGCGAGGCCAATTGGACCGATTCCGCGGTGCGCCGCTATGTGCGCGACGCCGGTGACCAGCTGGAGCATCTGCACATCCTCACCCGCAGCGACTGCACCACCCGCAACGCCCGCAAGGCCGAGACCCTGCGTCGTGCCTACGATGAGCTTGAGGCGCGCATCGACGAGTTGGCGGCCACCGAGGAGCTGAAGTCGATCCGTCCCGACCTGAACGGCGACGAGATCATGACGATCCTGGGCATCCGGCCGGGGCCACAGGTGGGCAAGGCCTATCAACACATGCTGTCGGTGCGCATGGATCAGGGCCCCCTTGACCACGACGCCGCCGTCGCCGAGCTGAAGCGCTGGTGGGCCGAGCAGCAGGCCGACGCCCAGTAGTCGCTGCCTGGTGAACGCCCTGGCAGACCGTCCCCGGGCATGGAACGGATCACAGGGCAATCCGTCATCAACGGGGGCTCACAGGCAGAGGCGACTACACTAGGTGAGTTGGCTTCAACCGCCACCGATCGCCCCGGCAGTCTGTGCTGCCTGTCTGAGCTGCCTCCCAGCCCACCATGGAATCGGTGGGGTGGGCTGACAATCACGCGACAAGTTCCCGGGAACTGCACATATCGCGAGAGATTCTTGCCCTTGCGGAAGGCGCTCTTGCCGATGGTCAGACCCGCTGACGTTGCGCGGATCACGAGAATCATGCATCCAGGCGAAGCTGCCATCCCCGAGCATCGGTGGCGCTTCGCCTTCACTATGCACGCGGTGACGATGACAGGCAGAAAAGTAGAGGGTTTCAGTGGATTTCAGAAGCGAGCGGCATCTCATCCGTGTGCCGGGAACCAGCCGGGTATTCAACCGACTCAAGGTGCTGGTGGTGCTGATGATCCCACTGGCGATGTCCCTCATGTCGATCAGCTCGATCAACGTGGCACTGCCGACCATCGAGACATCGATCGGGGCCTCGGACACATCGGTGCAATGGATGCTCTCGGGATACGCCCTGGTGTTCGGCATGCTGCTCGTGCCCTCGGGACGGCTTGGCGACGCCATTGGCCGCGGCACAGTCTGGATCACCGGGGTGTCGATCTTCTCGCTGGGCTCGCTGGTCTGCGGCTTCGCGAGCACCCCTGAGCTGCTCAACATCGCCCGCGTGGCGCAGGGCTTCGGCGCTGGCGTGCTCAATCCGCAGACGATCGGCATGATCCAGCAGTATTTTCGCGGCGAGGGAAGAGCCCGCGCCTATAGCGTCTTCGGCCTGGTGATCGCCGCCTCGGTGGCGGCCGGCCCGCTGTTCACCGGGCTCATCATTCGTGCTTTGGGGGCCCAGAACGGCTGGCGCGCCAGCTTCCTGTGGAATGCCCCGCTGGGCTTTTTGGGCATTGCCCTGGCGCTCATGTGGTTCCCCTTTGACGGTGAGCGTCGGCGTCGTCATGCCAAGGAGGCCGGCGAGGCCGTGCACACCAAGCTCGATCTCGACCCGGTGGCGATGGCATTGCTGGCGGCGGCCGTGTTGTGCATCATGATGCCCTTCATGCTCAAGACCGGCCCGGGCTTCCTGCTGCTGCCGCTCGCCGCGGTGCTGCTGATGATCTGGGTGAAGTGGGAGCGCCGCTACGGCACCCGGGGCGGCCAGCCCATGGTCGACCTGAAGCTCTTCCGCTATCGCTCGTTCACCCACGCCACCGCCGTCTCAGGCACCCAATTCCTGGGCGGCACGTCGATCTTCGTGCTCGTGGCCCTTTTCCTGCAGGACGGCATGCATGTCTCGGCCCTGCAAGCAGGGATGATCGGCCTGCCTAATGCGGTGCTCTCGGCCATCGCATCCCTGTGGTGTGGCCGTCAGGCCCTCACCCGCGGCCGCAATCTGGTGATCGTGGGTCTGTCGTGCATCCTCGTGGGCGTGCTGGGCTCCATCGGCATGGCCAAGCTGATCATGGAGCACGGGGTGAATTTCTGGTGGCTCACCCTTCCCCTGTCGTTGATCGGCATCGGCAATGGCTGCATGACCGGCTGCAACCAGACCCTGTCCATGCTTGAGGTGCCCCCGAAGGAGGGAGGCGTCGCGGGCGGTGTGAAATCCACCACTGAACGAGTCGCCACCGCCATCGGTAACGCAGTCATCACCGCAGTGTTCTTCACCCTTGTATCCAGGGGTTGGGCTGTCGCCCTCACCTGGGCCTATGTGGTGATCGCCGTGATCATCGCCGTCGCGATCGGCCTGGCCATCTACGACCGCGTCACTCTGGGACGAGGGGCACCGCCCACCGCACACACGGTGAGCGCCTGACACAGCAGCGGCCAGCATGGGACCCACGGGTTGAGGCCATACGATGGGCGGGTGAGCTCACGACCTGCCGACGACACGCCTTGCGCGCCTGTCCGCGCAGCTGTCACGGCAGCGCCACCGCTCTGGTTAGCTGCCGTGTTGTGTCTCGTGCTCGTCATGGCGTCGCTGGGGATCGTCCCTCCACAGGCGCGGGCCGACGGCACCGCCGCAGAGATAACACTCAGCTCCATGTCGCCGTCATCGGTCACGAATAGCGGGAACCTCACGCTCACCGGCACGGTGACCAACAAGTCAACAGCCACCATCACCACCCCGACGGTGCGGCTGTGGCGCGATCGCGCACCCCTGACCAATGCCGACGCCATCACCCTGCTGATGCAGGATCAGTCATCGCCGACGCTCGCCGATGTGGTCACCACCTCTGCCGCCAAGGACACATTGACCAGTCTGCAGCCCGGTGCCAGTACCAATTTCACCGTGAGCGCTTCCTTCACCGACGGGGACGACCCCCTAGCCCTGGTAAGCCCCGGCAATGCCTATCTGGTGGGCGTGCGCGTTGACAGCAGCGCCGGCGTCCAGGTGGGCAGCTCACGGACCCTGATCGCCTATCCGGGGTCAACGAGTTATAGCGCCACCACGGTGGCCCAGTTGTCCAGCGCTCCGAGCTTTGTGGGCACCGATAGTGGAAAACCGGTGTTCACCGATGATCACCTTGCCGACGAACTGACCCCCGACGGCCGACTGAGCCAGCTTGCCCAGCTCGCCGAGTCCAATGGGGTGAGCGCCGTGATCGATCCGCTGCTTGTCGACGAGCTGACCTCCATGGCCGCGGGATATGAGGTCCGGGGCGCCGATGGCGTGCGCGTTCCGGGCAGGGGCCAGGGCTTGGCCACGGCTTTTCTGGACCGTCTTGGCCGAATCGCGACGAATGGACGCAGCTACCGCAGCCTGTACGCGATGCTCAATGTGTCAGCGGCCTCCTCGGCGGCACGGGAAGACCTGTTGACCTCAGCCGCCCAATTGTCCGCGAGCAACCAGATGGTGAAGGCCCTGCCCCTGGCCATCACGGTGAATAGCGCGCTGACCTCCAAAGACCTTGATTTCCTGGCCGACGCACGTCCCGAGCTCGTGCTGGCCCAGGGCGTCGATCCCTCGTCCGCGGTGCAGCGGGCGAAAGCGACCGGAAACTCCCCGAGCGAGCTCACCGTCGTCCCGGTGCAGACCACGCTCGGTGATGGCGGGCCGTCTCCGTTGCCGGACACTGACCTGGTGCACCGCGTGGGCCGGCTGCAGAGCGAGCAGCTCGTGCGAGCCGCGGCCTATGGCACCTCAGTGCACCTGGTGACCACCGGCGATGCCGCACGCGCTGAGCTGGCCGGCGCCACCGGACGTGTGCGCGTGAGCATGCAGGATCTGGTGAAGAAGAGCTCTTCGCCAAAGACTCTGCTGCTTGGCAACACCGCCGAGATCACCGCCCCCGGGAGTCTCACCGCCACCGAGGCGGACGCCCGCACACAGCTGAACTTCTACGCCGATCTGACCGGTGAGGACGCCGGCATCAACACCAGCTCCTTGCTGACCCGCACCTGGAGCGCCAGTTTCGCCACCGTGAACGACGCCGAGAGCTATCTGATCACCGCGATGGCGACCGTGGACGGTGCCCTGAAATCGGGCACGGTCGATGTGCATATGAGCGAGAAGATCGTGGTGCCCTCCAAGTCGACCTCGCTGCCGATCAGCCTCACGAACTCGATGTCGATCCCGGTGCGGGTCAAGGTCCACTTCGACTCGGACAATGCCTCACGAATCGACATCGGCGACACCGATGTGATCCGGTTGGACCCCGGCGAGTCAGCCACCATCAGGATCTCGCCGCACGCGAGCGGCTCGGGAACCGTGCAGATGAACGCCATGGTGGTGACCACCGGCAGCCAGCCTCATCAGTTGGGCGATTCGGTGCGTTTCACGGTACAAGCTAACAATGTGGGCAACCTCGGCTGGATCATCATCATCGCCTCCGGAGTCGTGCTGTTGAGCGCGACCGCGCTGCGTGTGCGGCAGGTACGTCACGAACGCGCCCAGAAGCGGCGCCCGATCGACGATGACCCCGATGTTCCTTTCGATCCACGTCCACTCGACGACTGATCGCCGTGACGGCTCATCAACAGACAGCTCATCGACTGGTGTCGTGGTGCCTCTGAGCGTCTGTGACATCGGCTATTCGCCCGGGCACCGGCACGCCCCACGTCGGCTCGGGCAGCTCAAGGGCAGACTAGAAAGGACGGGGGCAGACTCCCGCGATAGAGATGAGCACGGAGCGAGCCGTCGAGGGGGATGATGACTGCCGATAGCCAGCCGGTGCTGCCCGGCGCCCGCCCATACCCCCACAATCTGATCGTGGGCGATCTTGTGGCCGACCGCTATCAGCTCGAGGCCCAGCTCAATGACTGGCCCGGTGGCGTCACCTGGCGGGCCGTCGACCGGACCCTGTCACGTCGAGTCGTGGTGTACATCTTTGATCCCGCATCCCCCGATACCAGCCGCGTGCTCGACGCCGCCCGTCGCGCCGCGATCGCTGTCGACTCACGTTTTGTCCGCGTGCTCGACGCCATGGACTCCGATGAGCCCTTCATCGTCACCGAGTTCGCCAACGGGAACACATTGCGGTCGCTATTGGCGCATGGGCCCCTCACCGCGCTGGAGTCGGCGCACATCATCCACGAGGTCGCCGATGCACTCGCTCCGATGCATGCCGAGGGATTGTTCCATCGCCGTCTCAATCCCGACACGATCGTGATCACCCGGGGCGGCAATGTGAAGATCATGGGCTTCCTCCTTGAGGCGGCCCTGGCTGGCAGCGCCATCTCGTCGTCGGAGAACTGGGCGCGCCAGGAGGCCGAGGATGTCCGGGCGCTCGGCAAGATCCTCTATGCCTGCCTCGTCGCGAGATGGCCGATCGAGCCGACGCTGGCGCAGACCAGTCAATGGGGCCTTCCTGCCGCCCCGATGATGGCGCCGGGGCCCGACGGACCCCATTGGGCGCCACCCTCACAGGTTGACCCACGGGTGCCTCCCACGGTCAATGCCATCTGCATCCAGACCTTCGACCCACGTCCGAACTCGGTGCCATTGCGCACTGTCGACGAGATCGTGATCGCCCTTGGCCGTGTCCTGGGCAATGCCGAGGCCGATGAGGTGCTCGGACGGCGCATTGCGGCTCTCCCGGCTGATGAGGCAAGCGGCAACGCCCATATCGGTCTGCACGCGCCCGGCATTGACGAGCTGCCCCAGCGTGCACACGCTGACGACGGCGAACCGACGACCCAGCGCATCCCCCCGGTGTCGGACGCGGCCAGCAGCCATCAAGCTGGGACCGCCGGCACCCGGACACAGCGATGGGACGCCCCCGGGGACAATCCGGACTGGCCCTTCGGCCCCGACGATGGTGCTTCCCCCGGGCAGGCCCCCCGCGCCGCAGCCACCCGGACCTCGCTGACAGGCGTGAATCCCCCGGGGGGCACCACGATGGACGGCTCACCAAGCCCGGCCGCGGCGATGAAGAACACCCCCGTCGGCACGGTCCAGACCTTCATCACCGCATTGCCCGCCACCGATGACCGTGACGAGAGCGAGTCGGGCGCGACCATCGTCGGCTCGCCGATCCCGGGCGGCATCAGCTCTGCCGCAGGCAATCCGAGCAGGGACGACAGCCGTGACGGTCATCGGGATGATGATCGTCGCGCCGGGGATCGAGTGCGGACTGTCCGCAGCGCTGGCGTCTCTGGTGCCGGGACAGCATCGGTGGAAGCCTCCGGCGACGATGACGATCCCGATGACGACCTCACCATTGACGTCAGCGGCAAGCTGGTGGGCCCCCTGCCCGATCGCGACGCTGAACCGCGACGCCTGGCCGAGCACTCCAGGGCCTATCGGCTGAGCCGCTGGTTGATTCCCCTGGGGGTGGTATTGATGCTGATCATCGCCCTCACCGGCATGCTCCGATCGTGCCAGAGCGCCTCAGCGGCGAAAGATGCCCGAGCAGCCGTGGTCACACCGGTGTCGGTGGTGGAGTTCGACCCCCGCGCCGATGGCGGCGAGGCGTCCGAAAACCCCGATGAGGTCCCCCTGGCCACCGACAACGACGAGACGAGCGCCTGGCACACCCAGGAATACAGCGGCAATGCATCCTTCGGAGGCGTCAAGCCCGGTAGCGGTCTGGTCCTCGATCTGGGCCGAACGCGCACCATCGCGTCTGTGCAGCTGACGTTGATCGGGGCACCCACCGGGGTGGAGCTGTTGACGCCCCATGACGATGCGAACCCATCGATGAGCACGGTGAAGGATTGGACCGTCGTCGCAAGCGAGCAGTCCAGTGCCTCCACGCTGACGATCAAACCCGCCCAGGCGACGTCCACCCGGCATCTCTTGGTCTATCTCACCTCGCTGCCCCAGCTCACGAACGGGCGTTATCAGGGCGCGATCACCCAGATCACCGTGAATTCATGAGCGGTTCACCGCGATGGACGACGCCCGTAGCATCACGGTTCGCCGTTCATGGTGAAGCCCTGAGACAATGACGGGATGAAGCTGCTTCTCATCCGTCATGGTCAGTCTGCAAACAATGCGCTGAGCGGGGCGAACCACCCGGTGAGCGCCCAATATCCCGATCCCACGCTGACCGATCTGGGGCATGCGCAGGCGAAGACCCTGGCCCAGGCATTCACCAAGGAGCTGTTGCCCCGCCCGAGCGTGCTGTTGAGCTCGCCGATGACCCGTGCGGTGCAGACGGCCGCTCCTCTGGCCGAGGCGCTTGATCTGCCGATCCAGTTGGAGACGCAGGCCCATGAGGTGGGCGGCATCTTCCAAAGCGTTGAGGGTGAGCCCGGAAGCTATCAGGGTGCCTCGCGCGATGAGCTCGCCGAGATCAGTGACCGACTCATCTTCAACCCCGATATCCACGATGAGGGTTGGTATCGCCTGGGCACCCATGTGGAGACGCCGGCTGAGGGTCAGGGCCGGGGCAAGCGGCTCTATCGCTCAATCACCGAGCGCTATGGCAGTCAGGACGGCATCGTCGCCATCGTCTGTCATGAGTGGATCACGAACTATGTGCTGCGTGCGGCCCTGGGGCTGTCCGATCCGGAGGGCGAGCCCGATCCGTGGTTCTCGCTGCCCAATACATCGAGCACCTTCATCCAGACCGGTCTCCCCCTGCCTGGTCCCTATGAGGGCGGTGGCACCGCCATGATCTGGTGGGTGGGACGCTTTGACCATCTGCCGCAGGAGCAGGTGAGCCGCTGAGCGGTCGCCACACCTGGCGAGAGTCCACTGCCGACACCTGTGGTGAGGCTTTGAGCTGGACGTCGGCGGCACGACGCGACCCATGCATCACAGCTGAGGCGTCGGGCGGGGCATTGTGGGAACATCACGGCATGCTTCCGCCATCACGCGCCCCGGCTCAGTGAGTCCGACACCACCTTGCTCATATTTCCGATCGCCATGTCTGACGACTGCTGTCCCCGGATGGCTGACATCAGCTGACCCTCGATCACCGGCTCAAGATCAAGCCACGCCGGACAACCCCCCAGCGAGGCCGTGGCGTATTTCACATTGGCAAGTCCCGCGCTCATCACCCGGTTTCCGGCCAACGAGGAGCCCGCGATGATGTCGGTGCGAGGCGGCACCGCCGGCAGCATGCTCACCGCTGACAGCAGCGGCTGGGCCTGAAGGGCATATTGACAGAACTGGAAGGCCACTTCCTTGAACTGGGACTGACGCCCCACGCCCAGTTGCGTTCCGGTCTGCAACACCACCGGGTCTTTGCCCGCTTGAGCAGGTGGCAGTGGGAAGAAGCCGAGATGGGCCTCGTCGTCGAGGTGCGCCTCACGCAGGGCGGGCCACAGCGTGGAGGACATCGGCGACATCGCAGTCTTCTGCTGGATGAACAGGGGTTGCGCGCCACCGGTCGGGATCTTGGCCGGGTCGGCAGATCCGTCCTTGACGAGCCCGATGATGAAGTCAAGCGCCTTCGTGCCGGTTCCATCGTTGAACGCGAGACCTCCCTTGGGGGTGAACAAGGAGCCCCCATAGCTGCCCACGAGCGTTGCCCACAGATTCACCACGCCGGCTCCGAAGACGTCAAAGCCTCCCCGGTCGGGGGCATTGAGCTGCTTGGCCATCTCACGCAGCTCGTCGAGAGTCGCAGGCGGTGCACTGATGCCCGACGCCGCGAGCACATCGGCGCGGTAACCGATCATGGTCAGGTCGAGCGCATAGGGCAACGCAAACAATTTGTCACCCCAATAGCAGCCGGTCATGAGGCGCTCGTCGAGGTTCAGGCCGTCGGTGATGTCTGCGGGCATCTCGGCAAGAGCGTTCTGCCTCTCCAGCACCGGCACCCAGCCCTGTCCCGGCATCAGCACATCGGCGAGCTTGCCGGCCGCCAGGGAGGTGATGATCTTGTCAGGCAGCTTGTCCAGACTCGTATAGCTCGCGGTCAGTGAATAGCTCGTGCCACCGAAGAAGCCTGCCAGCATGTTGTTGGCGTAGGAGTTCTGGCTCGCCTGGTCCTGGTAGAGCGCGGAGAGCATGGCGAGCCGGCCGCCGCCGTGGCTCTTCGCGTCATGCCAGGTGGGCGACGACGAGGCCGAGCTTGGCGACAGCGATGCATTCGCGTTGTTCCTTGTGCCGCATGCGCTCAGCGCGGCTGCGGCGGCAGCCGCGCCGGCCCAGCTCAATAGGCCCCGTCGCTGTAGACGCACGCGTTCTCCTCACCCCGAAACATTCGAGCGGCCCAGGCGCATCCGGCTCATCATGGCTGATGATGTGCCCGATCGCGCAACGACACTGACCGTCACGCGCAGTGACCGCCCTGCTGACCTTATCCGTCTCCGTGAGGTCACGTCCCCTCACCGCTCGCGGTCGTGATGAGTCGGCGAGGCTCACTGTGGGAATTGGGACGTGCCGAATACAGTTACTAAGTGTGTGGGAGCGCCGCAATGACCATCTGCGATGAGCCCTGGGATCATGACATCGACAGATGTCGTACCCTACATGTTGTGGTGTGCACCAGACGATTCAGCTAGAGCTTGTGGTTTGGGCTCGAGAAGAAGGGGAAGCATGAACGACGAGATTCGCGATGTCATCATCGTGGGTTCAGGCCCGGCCGGCTACACGGCCGCGATCTACACCGGACGTGCCGGCATGCGACCGCTTGTGCTTGAAGGCTCCGTCACCGCGGGCGGGGCGCTCATGACCACCACCGAGGTGGAGAACTATCCCGGCTTTCCCGATGGGGTGCTGGGTCCGGTGCTGATGAGTGATATGCGCGCCCAGGCCGAGAAATTCGACGCCGAGTTGATCGCTGACGACGCCACCAAGATTGAGCTCGGCGGCGATATCAAGAAAGTTACCGACTCTGAGGGCAATGTCTACCGCGCCCGTGCCGTGATTCTGGCGATGGGATCGGCTTATCGGCATCTGAATCTTCCCGAGGAGGAGGAGTTCTCCGGGCGCGGCGTGAGCTGGTGTGCCACCTGCGACGGATTCTTCTTCCGCGGCAAGGAGATCGCTGTTGTTGGTGGGGGTGACTCCGCCATTGAGGAGGCCACATTCCTGACCCGCTTCGCCGACAAGGTCACGCTCATTCACCGGCGCGACGAGTTCCGGGCGAGCAAGATCATGGCGCGACGAGCGCTGGAGAATCCGAAGATTGAGATGGCCTGGAACTCCGAGGTCGTGGGCATGCGGGGAAATGGCACGCTCACCACGCTGCTTCTGCGTGACACCGTCACAGGGGAGGAACGTGAACTTGAGGTGGCAGGGCTGTTCGAGGCGATCGGCAATGTACCCCGCTCCGAGCTGGTGAAGGGGCAGGTTGAGTTGAACCCTGACGGCTATGTGAAGGTGGCTGGCGATTCAACCCTCACCGACGCGCCGGGCGTCTTCGCCTGTGGTGATCTGGTCGATCACGTCTATCAGCAGGCGATCACCGCAGCAGGCACCGGATGTCGCGCGGCCCTCGACGCCGAGCGCTATCTCAGTGCCCTGGAAGACAAGATCAGCGACCAGGAGGAAGGTGCTTTGGCAGCTATCTGAGCAGGTTTCTGGCGCCGCGTCCCAGCGTGGAGATGGTGTCCTCATGGACATCGGACGCCAGTGGTCCCGGCACCGGCACGATGCAGTCGCAGCACCAAGGGTCTTCACAGACTCACTGGGCGGCTTCTTGATCTGATCAGAAGTCGATCCACGGGGGATACAGCACGATCGGCCCCCAGCCGAGAAGAAACCGGCCTCAGCAGGCCGACAATGGAACGGCCCCATGGGCCGAGAAGAGAGTTTTAATCATGGCACAGCCGAAAGACGTGACCGACGCCACATTCTCCGATGAGGTGCTCAAGGCTGACAAGCCGACCCTCGTTGACTATTGGGCCGATTGGTGCGGTCCGTGCAAGCAGCTCAGCCCAATCCTCGACCAGCTCGCTGAGGAATATGGCGACCAGATCAACTTCGTCAAGATCGACGCTGATGCGAACACCCAGGTGGCCACCAGCCAGGGCATTCTGGGTCTGCCCACCGTGCAGATCTATCAGAACGGCGAGGTGGTCAAGCAGTTCCAGGGTGGCAAGCCCAAGGGTGCCATCGTCAAGATGCTGCAGGAGTTCATCGCATGAGCGGCGAGACGAAGACTTCACGGGTGGGCGTGAACCTCAAGAGGGTGAGCCCGGTGCATTACGAGGTCACAAACGGCCGCGGCGTATCTGTCAGCGTTGGTCATGGCGAGGATGTCTTCAGCCCCGTGGAGCTGCTGTTGGCGGCCATCGGTGCCTGTTCCTCGATCGACGTCGATATGGTCACCACGCGTCGTGCCGATCCTGACCAGTTTGATGTGTCCATCGCCGGCGATGTGGAGAAGGGTCCGCAGGGCAATCGGGTGAAGGATGTTGACCTCAACTTCTCCCTGCGCTTTCCCGACACCGACGAAGGACGTACGGCACAAAGTCTCGTTGCCCGTCTGGTCAAGCTCAGCCATGACAAGGACTGCACCGTTGGCCGGACCGTGATGCTTCCCACCGTCTTGAACAGCGCAGTCGACGGAGAGATCGTCGCCTGAGTTCAACCCGCTAGCCCGACTCTGAGCAGTGGTGGCCGTGTGCGGCGGTGATAGCAGGTCCACCACCACGCACTCAGATTCACCAATGACTCCAGGCGATCCGCAAGCGCCGCAGTGCCGTCCGATCAGCAGATTCCGATCGGACGGCACTGCCGTGTTGTCCAGACATTGTTGTTTGGACCTCGACACGCTCTTGCCGCATCTGCCATGTCGATGACCCGGCTCGACTCCATTAATGGCCCTCGTCATCAATTAACCCTCGGTGGAGCCCCAGTTCTCCATCGATCTGTGTCACTCACCTGATCTGTGGCGTTCCCCACCTCGCTCAGATTCGATTGGGCATAAAAGCTGAGCTCACCCTCCCTTTTGGGCTAAATCGAGCCCTATATGGGGGGTTTTGTCCCCACGTGCATCTATTTCCGGCGCTCATGGGGAGGAATCAAGAAGTCCCATGGATCCGACGCCGTTTTGGGTGAATCTGACGTTCCGGACTGTGCTGTTCCTCCGGTTGACCGGCTGTTCAACATCGCGACGATCCGCTGGAGGTCGTCCTCGTCGGCAAAGTCGATGGTGATGTGCCCCTTCTTGCGTCCAATGCTCACTTTGACCCGGGTGTCGAATCGATCCGACAACGATGACGCCAACTCAGTGGCTCGCGGATCCTCCTGCTTGAGGCGCGGCATCCTGGGCTTCTTCGTGTTCTCGTCGCCGCCGAGGGCTACGACCTCTTCGGTGGCCCGAACAGATAGACCCTCCGCGACGATCCGTTGCGCGAGTCGTTCCTGGGCCAGGGGGTCATCCAAGGCCAACAGGGCCCTGGCATGACCGGCGGAGAGAACCCCTGCCGCCACTCGCCGTTGCACGCTTGTCGGCAACTTGAGCAGTCGGATCGTATTGGAGATTCTCGGACGCGAGCGCTTGAGGCGTCGTGACAATTCCTCCTGAGTGATTCCAAAATCACTCATCAACTGCTCATAGGCCGCTGCCTCTTCAAGGGGATTGAGCTGCACTCGATGGAGATTCTCCAGCAGGGCGTCTGTAAGCATCGACTCGTCATCGGTAGCTCGCACAATCGCCGGGATGGTCGCGATGTTCGCCTCTTGGTGCGCGCGCAGTCGACGCTCGCCCATGATGAGTTCATAGTGCGCACCGTCCAGCTTCCGCACGACGATGGGCTGCAGCAGGCCGACTTCCTTGATGGAGTCGCTCAGCTCCTGAAGATCCTCCTCGTCGAAGACTTGCCTTGGCTGCTTCGGATTCGGCGTGATCTGAGCGACCGGGAGCTCCGCATAATAGGAGCCATCCGGCATCTCTGCCGTGCTTGGTGATGCCGACTCACGCGGCTCAGCGGTATCCGTTCGCTGGAAGAGCTCACCCAGTCCGCGGCCGAGACCCCCTGGACGTGCGCTCATCCCTGCTCCTTGCTTGCTCGTTGCGACAGTTCTTGGGCCACCTTGCGATATGCATTGGAGCCCACTGAATTGGGATCGTAGTTGAGAACGCTCTGTCCGTAGCTGGGCGCCTCACTGATCCGCACCGACCGGGGGATCATCGTGTGCAGGGTTTCCTTAGGGAAGTGCGCGACGACCTCCTCCGCCACTTGTGCTGACAGGCGCGTCCGGGCGTCATACATGGTGAGAAGCACAGCCCAGAGCTCAAGCTCGCTGTTCAATTGTCGCTTCACCAAAGAGATCGTGCGCATGAGCTGTTGGACGCCCTCCAGGGCGTAGTACTCACACTGGATGGGAATGAGGATGTCGCTGGCGGCTACGAGCGCGTTGACAGTCAGAAGACCCAGGGACGGCGGGCAGTCGAAGATCACGAAGTCAACATGGTGTTCTTGCTCGTAGTCGCGGATCGCGCGGGCGAGACGCTGTTCCCTGGCGACCTTGGAGACCAACTCAAGCTCCGCCGCGGCAAGATCGATGGTTGCTGGCACAACCCTGAGGCCCTTCGCCTCGGGCGAGTCGACCACAAGCTCTTTGATCGGCGCTTCATCCAAGAGGAGCTCATAGCTCCCCTTGATGCCCTCTTCATGGGGGATTCCCAGTGCCGTGGAAGCGTTTCCTTGAGGATCGACGTCAATCACCAGCACATCAAGGCCGCCCTGAGCGAGAGCCACTGCCAGGTTTACCGATGTCGTCGTCTTGCCCACTCCACCCTTTTGGTTGGCAATGACGATTCGACGCGCGCTCTCCAAGTGAGGGAGGGGCACTGTCTGCACTCGCGTTTCACGTGAAACATTCAGGCTGTCCAGAGTGGGTGGCTCCTCTTCCAGAACTCGTTCCGCTCGATGCGGCCTTTCCATAGGGGGTACAGCTCCTGGATGTCGTTGTGGCACGGGATGGGGATGCGACCGTGTCTTCTGCTGCTCTTCAGCAGAAGGAGATGCTGTCGACTCTTCCTTGGTTGAAAGAGTCGAGCGACCATCACCACTGTCAGAACCAGCCCCCTCGGGATTCAGATGCGTCACCTCAGCGCCCTGGGCATCGGCATGAGAGACATCTGCCTGCTCCGATGCCTCATCGGACTCGGTAGGGTTTGACCGATTCACGCCGCTAACCCCCTGCGTCAATGTTTCACGTGAAACATTGACGTTCTCCTCTTGGTTTTGCCGGTGCACGTCTGAATCGTCATCACCAGAGTCCTCGTCATCATTCGAGCTCGCCGTGCGATCCTCACTGGGATGCGCCGCCCCAACTTCCAAGGTTTCGATGTCGCGACCATCGATCGTCATTCGAGGAACCTCGCGATGCTCCTCCGCGGTGATATCGAGTTCGGAGGGATAGCCCAGCGGCCGACTCGTATGCTTTTGGCTCTTTGCGGGATAACCCAACGGCTCGCTCATCACGATCATCTCCATCCATCTGACGGCTTCGACAGTTCACTCTACTGGCCCTCTATGACTGTCCCTGCATTCCTGCGGCTGGCACCCAACAGCCTCTGCTCACACCACCCGAGTGTCGCCGGCGAGCCAACGCACAGTCGACCAGACGATCGATGCCACACCGATCACGGCCATGCCACCCATCAGCACCCTGGGACACCCATGACCCCTTGGACAGACAACATCGCCTCGCGAATCATTTCGGGTCTGCAATGAGCACTGATGACCAAGCCCACGACGGCCACAGACCACGCGGGGTCTGTCGTTCCCGGTCAACCCGCCTGAACGCGCACGATGTGCGCGATATCCGAGCGTGTCGTCACCCGCACCTGAAGCAGCTGGGCGCTCAACCCATTTCGGGCGATCACATCAGCGCTCTCGCGGAGCTCCTCAGCCACCGACTCGCCCTTGAGCGCCAACAGCTCACCATCAGGGAGGAACAGCGGCATGGTCCATCCCAGCAACTTCGGCAACCGCGCCACCGCGCGGCAGGTCACCACATCGAATCTCTGGCGGAGATCCTCCGCCCGTCCACGCTCCACCCTCACCTGGCCATCAAGCCCCAGATCATCGACGGTCTGGCGCAAGAAATTAGAACGGCGCAGCAAGGGTTCCAGCAGGGTGACATCAAGATCAGGTCGGGCAATGGCAAGAACCAGGCCCGGAAGACCCGCGCCGCTTCCCACATCAAGCACATCAACACCCTGGCTGATGAGCTCGAGTAGAGCAGCGCAGTTCATGATGTGCCGCGACCAAATCCGCTCAGGCTCCCGAGGACCCAGAAGACCCCACTCGACTCCCTGACTGATCAATATGTCGACATATCGACTCATCAAGTCAAATTGGTCACCGAGCAGCGCCCTGGCGTCTTCGATCGCCTGCTGCTCACTACTGGCCTCGTGACCGCGCGCCTGTTCGCGGTGATCGCCCCTCGGCCCCCGTCGGCTCAGAGCATCCGGCGAACGCACCCCGTCGCCCGGCAAACGATGCTCGGGTGAATCGGGCGAGAGCCGATCCGTCATCGACGACTCACTTGGCCGGCTGCACGACAACGCGACGGCGGGGCTCTTCGCCCTCCGACTCGCTGAACAGTCCGGCAGCCTTCACGGCGTCGTGCACAATCTTGCGCTCGAAGGGATTCATCGGGGCGAGCCGCACCGGCTCACCCGTCTCATTCACGTCGTTGATCGCATCCTGGGCGAGCAGCTGCAGTTCCTTGCGACGCTTCTCGCGATGACCCGCCACATCCAGCATCAGTCGGCTGCGGTGACCGGTCGTGGTCAACACGGCCAACCGGCTGAGCTCCTGCAACGCCTCAAGCACTTCACCGTCGCGTCCAACCAACACCTCAGAGTCGGTGACAACCGAAACATGTGCACGGTCGCCCTCACTGTAGGTGTCAATATCGCCATCCAGGTCTGCGATATCCAGCAGCTCCTCCAGGTAGTCGGCGGCGGCGTCGGCTTCCTCGATCAGTGCGTCCTCGGCATCCGACGACGAGCTCTCCCGGGATTCAGAGCCATCGGACTGTTCCGCGTCCTTGTCAGAATCACCATCGGACTCCTCCTCGGCGTCCTCGGAGTCATCCTCCTGGTCGGGCTGCACCGGACCCCCCTCGGAAACCTCATCCTCCACAGCCTCGTCATCGGCACGGTCCTGAGCCTCAAGCTTCTTGGCGGCAACGGAATCATCGGGCTGCACCGGGCCCCCTTCGGAAACCTCGTCCTCGACGGCCTCCTCAACGGCCTCCTGGTCAGCATCAGTGTGCTCATCAGGTCCATCGGAATAGTTCTCGGCTGCGGTCTGCTCCGCTGCCTGCTCTTCGGCGGTCAACTCGTCATCGCGCTTGTTGCCCTGCTCTTCACTCATGAAAGTCTCCTTGTACGCCTATGAAATCTGAATGTGAGCGCCTGGGCGCAGAATCCACGGTGAGTCATTTCCGTTTGCGTGTGGCCCGGGTCTGGCGATTGGGCTGCCGACGCACCACGGTCTGGCGGCCACCATCATCGTCATGACGCACGGTGCTGCGGGTCGTCACCTGTCGGCTCACCACAGTGCGACCGCTCGCGTCGGTCTTGGCCTGCGCAGTCTTGTTGGTGCCCCGGGGGTGCTTGCGTCCTCGCTCCTGCCGCACACGCTCGATCTCGCGGGGATCCTTGCCCTGCTCCTTCATCCGCTCCTCCCACTCCACGTAGGCGGGCGTCCCCGGAGTGGGGTAGTTGCGAATGATCACATACTGCTGGGCCATCGTCCACAGGTTGGTGGTGAGCCAGTACAGCAGCACGCCGATCGGCATCGCCATGCCACCGAAGAGGTACATGATCGGGAACATGTAGAGCATCATCTTCTGCTGCTGGGCCATCGGTCCGGTCATCGCCGAGGGCGGCATATTGCGCTTGAGCATATGCAGCTGCTGCACGAACATCAGCGCGGTCATCAGGATGACGAGCACCAGGGCGAATCCCTGCGTCGCACCGAAACCGCCGCTCAGTGGCCAGAAGGTGCCCGAGAGCTTCGCGCCGAACAGGTCAGCGTGACTCAACGAGGCCGTGATCTCGGGGCTGCGCTGCAGCCAGTAGCCGTGCACATTCCGATCGGACGAAGCGGAGCTCAGCACCCGGAACAGCGCCCAGAAAATGGGCAGCTGGATCAGCAGGGGCAGACACGACGAGGCTGGATTCACACCCTCCTCGTTGTAGAGCTTCATGGTCTCTTGACCCAGGCGCTCGCGGTCAGAGCCGTATTTCTTCTGCAGGGCCTCGATCTTCGGCTGCAGCGACTGCATCGCACGCGATGAGTTCAGCTGCTTGGCGTACAGCGGCATCATGAGCAACCGGATGAAGCAGGTGAGCAACACGATGGCAAGCGTCCAGGTGAGTCCCGAGTCGGGGTTCATGAAGAACGAGAACAGCTTGTGGAAGAGCACAATGAGTCCACTGACCGCCCAATAGAGCGGTTGCATGATGGCTGACCCGATCTTCCCCAAAGAGTCGCCAATACCCATCAGCGTCAACAAACCGGCGTTCAAGTGATTCACCTCACAAAGCTGCGTTCCCGGTGACGGCGCTGCTGCCGGCCGCGGAACGCTGAGGACGCGTGCCCTCATGGTCATGGTTCAAAAAGTCACGGTCGTGAACGCTCACGCAAACGCCCGCCGCGATGCGGGCCTCCAGCGGCGATTCGGGAACGGGATCGATCCCGCCCTTCGACCAGGGATGGCACCGTGCCAGGCGTCGGACGATCAACCAACTCCCTTTGAAGGCGCCATGGAGCTGCAAGGCCTCGAGACCATATGCCGAGCAGCTCGGATAGTACTTGCAGACATCGCCATAGAGCGGCGATATGACCGCCCGCCATGCCTTCACAAAGCCGATGAGCAGATATTTCATCGTGTCTCACCCTGCCGAGGAGACCCCGCACCAGTGTCAGGGCCATGCCCGGTCTCTGCCGGCATCCGGCCATCTCGGTGAGCATTGTCCACGTGACCAGGGCCACGATGGGAAAGCCGCGACAGGGCGCGATCCCACGCCGACACGAAATCCCCGGGAAGGCGCTTGGGCTCAGTGGCTGCTGCGGGCAGTGCGCGCACGACAACGGTGAGCCCACCGCGCATGGAGACCGGATCGGTCTGATCGAGACGGCCGGATCCGGCAGACGCATCCATGTCCAACACTCGGGCCCGGGCGAGATGACGCAGGCGCCGTTTCACCCGATTACGGACCACCGCATTGCCAACCTTTTTGGACACGACAAAACCGACCTTGGTCGAGCACTGCTCAGCGGGACTATTCGTCCCGGAGCGCTCGTCAAGGTCGGCATGCACCACGAGGGTTGGCCGACCGACCCGCACACCATGACGCACAATGTTGCGAAACTCGGTGGAGTCACGCAAGCGTGCCGCGGCCGGCAGCACGACGCTCAGGCAGACAGTTCTGAGCGGCCCTTGCGGCGACGGGCTGCCAGAATGGCCCGCCCGGCGCGACTGCTCATACGGGCGCGGAAGCCATGGGTACGTGCCCGACGACGGTTGCTGGGCTGGTATGTGCGCTTGCTCACGAGAAGAGCTCCTGAATATCTGAGTGTGGCGGTTCGCATCGCCTCGAGCACCCACAGTCGTACGGCCCTCCAGAAAGCAGAGGGACAAACGCGATGTGAGGACGCGGAAGCGTTCGCTGACGTCAGCGACTCGAGCAAGTTTACGCTGAAGCACGCCTCGTTCCCAAAACGGCCCTCCGATGCGGCCTGCCATCCTGTACCCCGTTCTCCCTCCACGACCAGTCGGTGATGACGCCCGAAGGCTCGCTCACAGGCTCCGACGAAGACCGGGAAAAGCGCTTCCGTGCGCCGGCCGGTAGAGATCGCTAGACTCGCCAGACAGGCTTTGGCTAGCCGACACGCCGATTACTGGTGTGTTCGACAACCGAGGCTTTGCAACAGAACAGTTTGGAAGTAGCGTACGCAGGCGGCCCCCCGCGCCGCACAGGATCGTACCGCCCCTAGGAACAGGCGGCGATCCCGCGTCGATCCGGGGACAGCCACCGACAAGCGCAGACATGACCGCGGTATCTGTCCCGAGTAGGGTCAGCTGAACCCGCCGACGAGAGCGAAGGATGGACGGTGTGACTCGGGTAACTGACGGCTCCCCCGACCTCCCGCATGCATGGAAGCATGTGCTCTCGGATTTTGCCGGGCGTGACAAGGCATATCTCAAGGGTGCCAAGGCACTGACCGTGCACGAGTCGACGGTGATGATCGCCGTGCCCAACGACTACACCCGCGAAAACATCGAATCGAAGCTGCGCGACAAGATCGAGTCGAGGCTGTCCGATGTCTATCACCGCACCATGCGGCTGGCGATCACCATCGAGCCGAATCTCGAACTTGATCTGCGCACGCCCGAGCGTGATGCCGATGCCGAACGTGAGGTCGAGCCCGCTCAGTTCATCCCCCGTCACGATGCCCCTGTGCCCAATCTGCGGCCACTGGAGGCCACCCCGCCCGTGACTGCGGCGTCGGACAATGAGACTGATTCCGCCGGTGGGCGCCTCAACCCCCGCTATACCTTCGACAATTTCGTGATCGGCTCGTCAAACCGGTTCGCGCATGCGGCGGCGGTCGCCGTCGCCGAGGCGCCCGGCAAGGCCTACAACCCGCTGATGATCTATGGCGAATCGGGGCTGGGCAAGACACATCTGCTCCATGCGCTCGGCCACTATGTGCGCAATTACTACACCGACGTGCGTGTGAAATATGTGAGCACCGAGGAGATGACCAATGAGTTCATCAACGCGGTGGGTGAGAACCGCACGGCTGAGTTCCGCCGCAAATACCGTGACGACGTCGATGTGCTGCTGATCGATGACATCCAGTTCCTGGAGGGCAAGACCCAGACCCAGGAGGAGTTCTTCTACACCTTCAATGCGCTGCACAATGCCCAGCGCCAGATCGTGCTCACCTCTGATCGCCCCCCGAAGGCATTGGAGCAGCTGGAATCACGCCTGCGCAGTCGCTTCGAGTGGGGTCTGATCACCGATATCCAGCCACCCGACCCCGAGACCCGCATCGCGATTCTGCAACGCAAGGCCGCCGCGGACAATCTCTCGGTGCCCTCGGGCGTGCTCGAATTCATCGCCTCGCGCATTCAGACCAATATTCGCGAGCTTGAGGGTGCGCTCATCAGGGTGACGGCGTTCGCCTCGTTGAACCGCGAGGAGGTCTCGATGGCCGTCGCCGAGCAGGTGCTGCGCGATCTCATTCCCGACGGTGCCGAGGCTGACGTGAACGCGCCGACGATCATTAGCGAGACGGCGACCTATTTCGGGGTGAGCGTGGAAGACCTCATCGGGCCGAGCCGTAATCAGACCTTGGTGATGGCCCGCCAGATCGCCATGTACCTGTGCCGGGAGCTCACCGATCTCTCATTGCCGAAGATCGGGCAGGAATTCGGGGGCAAGGACCACACCACCGTGATGCACGCCGAGCGCAAGATCCGCAAGCTCATGAGTGAGCGCCGCAGCGTCTACAACCAGGTGACCGAGCTCACCAACCGCATCAAGCAGAATTCCGCGCGCCGCTAGTCGTCGACCGTCGGGGAGCTATTGCCCTGTGGATACCGCGGCCACAAGGATCACGGACAAGACCCGTCACATCGAGTCCCGTTCACGAGGCAGCTTGTGCGAACGGCCATTGGTGCGATCAATCCAGACGTAGGACCAGCTTGATGCCGGGCCTTCCGTGACTTGCCGCCGCGAGCGCCTGGGCATAGCCATCGAGGGTGAAGACTTCTGGCTCAGGCGGTTTGAGCAGGCCGTCTGCCACCTCTTTCAGAATCTGAGACAGGGCGCGACGATAACGCCCGCGCCTCAACGCCACGAGCACGGGCACCGAGCAGATTCGCTCCCGGGGATGGGCCCAACGAAGCAGGCTGGTGGTGACCATTCCTCGTGCAGTAGCTGCTCGTTGGTGCCCCACTGGCCCGCCGAAAGCGGTACGAACGATGATCCCAGTGGGCTTCGCGGCCTCGCGCACGTCACGGCTTCCAGTGTGATCAATCACCCCATCAACCCCGCCCGGGAACTGCCGCTGCAATTGATCCATCCAGTGGTGATCCCGATAGTCATAGATCTCGCGTGCTCCGAGGCTCTCGGCATAGGCGGCCGATCGTGATGACCCCGTGCCCACCACCGTGATCCCGTGATTCACCGCCATCTGCGTGGCCCAGGCACCGACAGCACCGCCAGCACCCTGAATCAGCACACTTCCACCATCGGATGCCGAGATTTGCAAGGCGAAATGCGCCGTGAGTGCATCGAGCGGCACCGTCGCCGCCGCAAGCTCGTCAACACTCTCCGGAAGGGCCACCAAGAGCGACGGGGAGACCCGCACCGTCGTGGCGTGTGCACCCATTCCAGGAAGCAATGCAACCACACGTTGTCCGACGGCGAGGCCGGAGTTGTCCCCCTCGGGCAGCTGCTGCACGCGGCCGACCAGGTCGTAGCCGGGAGTGAATCCGGGAAAGGGATGCAGTAGGTAGTCACCGCGTGCGGCCATGGCATCTGTGACGCCGACACTCGCATGCGTCACCTTCACCACTGCGTGTCGGACACTGGTTTGCGAAGAAGGTTCTTCTCGGATGACGTGCGGCGTCATGTCGAAGCGATTGATACGCACAGCGCTACGTGCCGCACTCTGGTGAGATTGGTGAGATGTCATGTAATCATGATAGCCACTAATAGATGACATGTCACTGAATAATGACTGGCATGAGCCTGTACCCACTCCAACCACTCCGATGAAGCGTGCGCAGGATCGGGAGGGCGCAAGGCAGCCTGTGCGTTTAGCGACGGGCGTCGACGCACGGAGGCACGGAGGGCAGCGCCTATCCCGATGCACGATGCCCCCGGGACGTGGGAACACCTACACTGCGCGGGTCAGTTCAAAGCTGCGCTCAATCCGGCGCATCAGGGCAATGGCCCGCGCCAAGTCCTGCTGATCGATCCCGTTGAAGGTCGAATCGATCAACTTCAGCTGCAGCGCGCGTGCCTGCTCAGCCAGGGAGCGACCCCGGTCGGTCAAGCTGATCACGATGGCACGACGATCATCGGCTGACGGCGCCGTGTCCAGCAATCCACGATCAGCCATCCGCGCGACAAGGCGGCTGGGATGACCCGACTCCGCGATCACGTGCTCAGACAGACCAGCGAGGCTCGTGGGCCCAATATCAAGCAGGGCCATCAATACATCCGCCTGGACGCAGGTGAGCCCCAACGGACGAAACAACTCAGCCAGGCACCTGTCGAGGGAATGGTCGAGGGTCTTCAAGCCACGGGCGAAGTCGATCGGCAACTGAGAGCCGAGATCCTCCGTCGCTGTGCGCACATCAGTTGATGACATGTCACCATTATGCTACATTCGTTTTAGGTGACATATCACTTAATCTACTGAGCAACAGAATCGAAGCTCATGAAGTCAGCAGTTCAGACTGGATACAACGGCATTTCAAGCGTGCAGGTGACTGACATCCCAAACCCACGGGTCGGTCCCCTCGCCACGCTCATCACTGGGTCCTACGCCCCCGTCCTCCCCTGGGACATCAAGGCTGAGGAAGGCCTGCTTCCCGATGGTGAACGACGCGCCCTGCCCTCGGTGGTCGGCTACGGTGCCAGTGGCCTTGTGAATAACGCCGGAATACTGGGCGCACGATCATTGATCGGCCGACGCGTGATCGCCCTGTCCCCGTCCGGAACCAATGCCCAGATCATCGCTGCGCCGCTCGCCCACTACGTGATCCCGGTACCCGACGAGGTGACCATGGAGCAGGCAGCAACCGTCATTGCGGGCGCCGACACGGCCCGAATGCTGATGGACCACGCACACCCGACCACAGGCGCTCGCATCGCAGTTATTGGGGCCACTGGTGGTGTGGGGGTCTACCTCGTCCAGATGCTCAGCAACGCCGGAATCGTCCCTGACGTGCTCTCATCTGCACGCAGTGCTGACTTCGCTCGACAGATATTCCCCAACAGCAGGGTCTTCACCGATCGGAACGAATTCCCGCGGGGCTACGACATCGTTTTTGACCTCACGGGGAATCCCACACTCATCAGCACAGGGGAGCAGTCCCTGCGCAGCAACGGCCTGCTGGTGGCTTCATCCACACCCGGGTACCGCCCCCAGCGCCCTGATATTCGGGGAGCATTCCACAACGGACCGCTGTCACCCACGGGCTACCGCACGATCCTCCGGCAGATCGCTGATGGCACCCTGATGCCAGTGATCGACCGAATCTTTTCGCTCACCGAGGTTCAGCAAGCACAGTCCCATGTGAAGTCCGGTCCACATCGGGGACGCACGCTCCTCCAACTCAATGCATGAGGAATGACATGTGGGCAGCGACGGAAGGCCCTTGAAACCCATCGTCGCCGCCCACACCATGTGTTGAATTCACCCCCGGACGGTCACTCGAGTTGGCTCGCTCATCGCCTCGGCGCTCGCACCCCTGCTGGCGCTGTTCATCGCGCGCTGGGCGACAGACCCGGGTGAGATGAGGCCGCAGACGCCGACCCCCACCACGAGCACCCCGGCGCACATCCACAGCGCGGGCAGCAGTCCGTCGACGAACGGCTGCCCGGGGCGATAGCTGCCGGCGCTGGTAAAGATCGCCGTGCAGACGGCGATGCCCAGGGTCACACCCACCTGGCGAAGGGTGGAGTTCACTCCCGACGCCACGGCGTACTCCGCACCCTGGCGACCCTGCAGCGCCGCCGTGGACAGCGGTGCAAAGCTCAGGCCCATGCCGACGCCACCGACGAACATCGGCGCGATCACGGCACCGTAGGTGACGCCCGGCGACAGCACGAGTGCCATCCACAGCAGGGCCACCGCCTCCAGCCCAAGTCCGATCATGAGCACCAGACGCACGCCGATGCGCTGCACGATCAATCCGACAATCGGCGCCATCACCATCGGCATCAGCGTCCAGGGGGCGGCACGCCAACCAGCACCAAGCGCCGAATAGCCCATCGACACCTCCAGAAACTGGCTCAGCAGGAAGATCGCCCCAAACACCCCGCCCGCGAACAAGAAGGTGGCGGCATTGGCGGCGCTGAACACCCGGTCGCGGAACATGGCGACCGGCAGAAACGCCGTCGACGCACGACGCTCACGCATGAGGAAGCAAACGATGCACGCCAGCGCCACGGCCAATCCGAGCAGTGTGCGGGCGCTGGTCCACCCGTGGTCGGGGGCCTCCACGATCGTCCACACGAGCATGAAGATCGACGCGATACCCAGAACCATCCCGAGCAGATCGATACCCCGACGCTCCTGAGAACCACGAGTTGTGGCAGCGCCCTTCAAGCTCACCAGGGCGAGCACGATGGCCACCACGCCGACGGGCACGTTGATCCAGAAGATCGCGCTCCAGTGCAGGCCCTGGATCACCGCGCCACCGACGATCGGACCCGCGGCGGTGCCGATGCCATTGACCCCGCCCCAGATGCCGATCGCCATCGGACGCTTCGCCGGTGGCACCATATCGGCCAACAGGGCCAGCGACAGGGTGACGATCGCCGCAGCCCCAGCCCCCTCCACAGCACGCGCCGCGATGAGCATGGCCGACGAGCTGCTCAGCGCAGCCCAGGCCGATGCTGCAGTGAACACGCTGATCCCGATGAGGAAGACGCGCCGGCGTCCGAACCGGTCACCCAACGCGGCCGCAGGAAGCAACAGTGCCGCGAAGACGATCGTGTAGGCGTTCACGAACCACTGCAACTGCGTCACCGAGGCGTTCATCGCCTTCTGGATCACCGGCAACGCGAAGGTCATCACCAGATCGTCCAGGGCGGTCATCAGGGTGGGTAGGGCGGCGGCGATGATCACCATCGCCAGGCCGTGACCTCGCCGGGAACCACGTCGACGTGTAGCGGGTTCACGCTGGTCGGGGACTGCGGGATCCGGATTCCGCAGGACGGCCGTGGAAGGCACCGGCGCGCTGAGGATCGCAGTGCCCCGCCCACCGCCGCCCTGCTCGCCATCTTGGCAATCACCGCTTGGGGACTGCGCCGTGCGTGTGGTCATTGTTGACTCCGTTCAACTAGATAGTGTTTCTATCTAATAGAACTAGATAGTATATCTATCCAGTGGCGGGTGCAAGATCGTCCCATGGCAGACGCCGACGATGCGTTCGACACCGGGACGCCGAACCCCGGGCGCTGAGCCAACCCCGGGCGCTGAGCCCGGCGCAATGAACAACGGGGCAACGGACAACGGGGCAACGAAGAACAGGGCGAAGGACGACAGCAACCACAGGGAAGGGTTCATCGATGCGCATCTCGGAGCTGGCGCATGCGGCGAAGGTGCCGCTGCCCACCGTGAAGTACTACCAACGCGAGGGCCTGCTTCCTCCCGGGAAGGCGGTGAACGCCCGCGAGTCGCAATACGGCGAGGAGCATCTGGCCAGGCTGCGCGTGGTGCGCGTGCTGGTCACCGGCCTGGGCCTGTCGATCGCTGAGGTGCGCCACGTGCTCGACGTGCTTGACGGCCCCCAGCGCGACCCGTATCAGGCGATGGGCGAGGCGACGAAGAGTCTTCCGCTCACGGCACCCGCGTCGCAGACCAGCACCCCCGACGACGACGTGGCCATGGTGCGCGCCCTGGGTTTCACCCACATCATCGATCCGCAGCTGGCCGGCCAGCTCGGCAATGCCCTGCGCTGGGCCGCCGAATCAGGCGTCAGCGTGACCCCGGCGCTCCTCGGCGCCTATCTGGACGCCACCCGGCAGATCGCCCGGGCCGACTTCGAGGTGATTCCCCGCACGAGCTCCCGGGAATCGGTCTCCTTCGCCGTGGTCGGCACCGTGGTGATGGAGCCGGTGCTGCTCGCACTGCGTCGTCTTGCCCACGAGGAGCTTGCCCAGGAGATGGAGGACGACGAGGGCTAGACCCGGCACCGTGAGTGCGCGGTACTTCTGATCAGACCCAGCGTAGCGATCCGGGACGCTCCTGCCGCTCACGTTTGTGACGCTCAATGGCCTCGCGATAACTGTCGACAAGGCTGCGGGTGGCCGCAGCCCAGTCATGGCGCTCAGCCTCGGCCCGGGCCGCCCCGGCCATGATGGTGCGCAGCTGACGCGCGGCGTCGTCGTCGCCCAGCAGGCGTCGGGCACGGTCGATGAAGGCAGCACTGTCATGGGGCGGCACCAGGAAGCCATCGGTGCCGTCGTGGATCACATCGGGCAGCCCGCCCGCCGCGGCCGCGATCACCGGCACGCCCGAGGCCATCGATTCCAGCGCCACCAGGCCGAGTGTCTCGGTGGTGGAGGGAAAGACGAAGGCGTCGGCGCTGGCATAGGCCGATGCCAGCTCACTGCCCGCCAGATAGCCGGTGAATACCGTTGGCGTGCCCACGAAGGCCCGCTCCAGCTCGGCCCGGGCAGGGCCCGAGCCCACCATCGCCAAGCAATAACCCTGTGCGCCCAGCACGCGCATCGGCTCCACCAGGTCAGTCAGATCCTTCTCGCGGCTCAGCCGACCCACATAGATCAGCAGCTTGGCCTCGGGATGGTCGTCGGTGAGCCGGGCGCGCATCGCAGCGCCGGCCCGATCGGGCCGGAATGTCTGCACGTCCACCGCCTTGGGCCACAGCTCCACGTGACGCACGCCGCGACGCCGGGCCCGGCACACCATCGTGGGCGAGGTGCACAGATTCACCTGTGCCCTGTTGTGCAGGAACCGTGTCCACGCAACCATCGGACGCCGCGCCCAGCCCACACCCAATTTGCCCAGATAGTCGGCCAGGTCGGTGTGATAGCTCGCCAATAGTGGCAGCCTGCGATGCACGGCCACCTCCACGCCGAACGCCGCCAGGGCCACGGGGTTGACCGCGTGCACCACATCGGGGCGAAAATGCACCATCTTCTCCGCGATGCTCGGTGTGGGCAGCCCCACCTTGATCTCTGGATAGATGGGGCGCAGGGAGAAGGAGCGCACCCGCGACACCGGCTGACCCGCGTAGCTGGCCGGCGGGTTTCCGGGGGCGAAGACGAGCACCTCATGACCCAGCTCCCCGAGCTCTTCCAGGGTGTGGGTGAGCCGGGTGACCACTCCGTCGACCTTGGGCAGGAAGACCTCGGTGAACATGGCGACGCGCACGTCGTCGTAACCTCCTAGTCCGCGTCGGTGGCGGTCACCGGATCTGGGTCTGAATGCCCTGTGGTTTCGACCTCAGTAGAACCTATGAGGGCGGGCCGCAGCTCAACCATCGTGGCTGCACCCGGTGAGGCAGCGGCGCGGGAAACTGCGCCGCTAACGCTCTGACGATGCGAATCGTCCCGATCATGCTCGGGTCGCCCCTGCCCGTCGCCGGAGGGATTCTCGCGATATGCGGCGGGAATGCCCGGCTGGCGGTCCTTCGTCCACAGGGAGCGTGCCGGAATATGCGCGAGGTCCACGCGGTCGCGGTATCTGGCGGCGGTCTGGTTGATCTCGCTCAACAGCCCCTGACTCAAGGTGGTGGGATGCAGTCCCAGGTCGAGGAAGGCCTCGGCGGTGACATGCAGTTCATTCTCGTCGGCCTCATTGCGTGGGTCGGGCACATTCTCCACGACGGCCCCGGTGAGCCTGGCCACCATCGCCGCCAGGTCGCGCACCCGGTGGGTCTCGGTCATCTGGTTGAAGATCTTCACCCGCACGCCGCGCTCAGGCGGGTTGGCCAGCGCCAATTCGATACAGCGAGTCATGTCCTGAATATGGATGAATGCCCGCGTCTGGCCACCCGTGCCGTGCACGGTGAGCGGGTAGCCGACTGCGGCCTGCACGAGGAAGCGGTTCAACACGGTGCCGTAGTCGCCGTCGTAGTCGAAGCGGTTCACCAGGCGCTCGTCGAGCTCGGTCTCGGGGGTGGACGTACCCCAGATGATTCCCTGGTGCAGATCGGTGATGCGCAGCGAGTCGTTCTTGGCGTAATAGGCGAACAGGTCCTGGTCGAGCACCTTGGTCATGTGATAGATCGAGCCGGGGCTGGTCGGATAGAGGATCTCGCGGTGCATCTCGCCCGCCTCGCCATTCACCGCGACGTCGAGATAGCCCTCGGGGATCTTCATGCCTGCGGTGCCGTAGCCGTAGACGCCCATGGTGCCCAGATGCACCAGGTGGATGTCCAGACCCGATTCGACGATGGCGCACAGCACATTGTCGGTGGCGTTGACGTTGTTGTTCACGGTGTAGCGCTTGTGGCGTGACGACTTCATGGAATAGGGCGCCGAGCGCTGTTCGGCGAAGTGCACGATGGCGTCGGGACGCTCGGTCACCAGCAGGTCGAGCAGGCGCTCGTAGTCGGCGGCGACGTCGAGCTCCACCAGTTCGATATGGCGTCCGGTTGCTTCCGCCCAGGCGGCACGGCGCTCAGCGTTCGAACGGATCGGGGTCAGTGATCCCGCCCCGAGCTCCTCGTCGATGCGGCGCCGGGAGAAGTTGTCAACAATGGTCACCTCATTACCCGATGCCGAAAGATGCAGGCTTGCGGGCCATCCGCAGAAGCCGTCACCACCCAGGACAAGGATCTTCATCTGCGCCATCCTTCTGCTCACCGGCTCTTCACACTCAGGGTTGTGCTGTGTGAAAGTTGTTCGTCAGCCACACCAACACTAACCAGACGACAGTGAGCGCAGATCCCTCGCATGAGCCCGCCAGCTCTTCCGTGGGCAACCTTGCCAACAGATTTCATCAAATCTTTCACCTCCCCATGTCTGTGGATAACTTGAGGTTCATGGGGACATCTTGTGGGCGGCCATCCACAGAGCTCCCACGCTGTCCACAGTCATCCACAGTTCCACGAGCCCTCGTCAACAAGGCGTCAACAAGGAAAACAGGGCAGATCAAGCGTGAAATGCCAGTTCTCCACCGGATTCACAGGTGTGATGAGGAGTACTGAAGTTACATACAAAGAAGAGATTCCAAGTCAGCTCCACACACCTGTGGAAGGAATCTTGCCCCACGAGAAGACCGCCTCTGGGCTCCCCACAGTTGCGCTAACGTGACCGACGTGCCCCCACAAGACAGCCCTCGCGCACGCCGAATAGCCGACGACACCCCTGTCACCGATTCGGCTGCGCAACCATCTGCCCAGCATCCGGATAACGCTCCCATGAGCTCAGAATCCGTCACAGCTGCCCAGGGGAAGCCTGTCGGAGGGACGGTCAACCCGTTAGGGACGAGCGAGCAGTCCTTGGATGCGCAGAACCAGGCGCACAACCGTGGAGACGGAGGTTCAGCAGCACCCAGCGGCGCCCACCACGATGAGACGGCTGAGATTGCCGCCTACACGAGGGCATTGACCAAGGTCTATGGCAGCGGGGACGCCGAGGTGGTCGCCCTCGATCATGTCGACGTCGACTTCGCCCGGGCTCGTTTCACTGCGGTGATGGGCCCCTCCGGATCGGGCAAGTCAACGCTCATGCACTGTGTCGCCGGACTCGACTCACCCACCTCGGGAGAGGTGGTGATCGGTGACACGAATATCGCCACCCTGAAGGATTCAAAGCTCACCGAATTGCGTCGCGATCGCATCGGTTTCGTCTTCCAGTCGTTCAACTTGATTCCAACGCTCACAGCCCTGGAGAACATCGAGCTGCCGATGTCCATCGCCGGACGCAAGCCCGATCAGGAATGGCTTGACCATGTGATCGACATCGTGGGATTGCGCAGCCGCCTCAAGCACAAGCCGTCCCAGCTGTCGGGCGGTCAGCAACAGCGCGTGGCCTGTGCCCGCGCCTTGGTGGGCAAGCCTGACATCATCTTCGCCGACGAGCCCACCGGCAACCTGGATTCAGCGGCGTCCGCCGAGATCCTCGGCTTCCTCGCGTCGAGCGTCTCTGATCTGGGACAGACCATCGTCATGGTCACCCACGATCCCACCGCGGCCGCCTATGCCGATCGCGCGTTGTTCCTGGCCGATGGACGCATCGTCTCGGATATGGACGATCCCGACCGTGACAAGGTGCTGGAGCGCATGGTCGGACTCAACTCGTCCCCGGGGTCAGCCGACGCGGTCGCGACGCCGACCGTTCAGGCCTGATATGTGGAAGGCCTCATGGAAGTCCCTGATGGGACACAAGGTTCGGCTGCTGCTCTCAACATTGTCGGTGGTGCTGGGTATCGCCTTCCTGTCCGGGGCGCTGACCTTCACCGGAATGCTCTCGAACACTTTCGACGCCATCACCCAGGGCACGATCGCTGATGTCTCGGTGGGGGTGAAGGGCACCCAGAGCATTGACTCGGTGGTGACCCCGGACTACACGAAGAACCACCTCACCAACGCCGATATCGACCGAATCCGCGGCGTGGCGGGTGTGGAGTCAGCCTCGGGACAGATCACCCAGATAAACACGGTCTACCTGCTGGGCACCAACAACAAGGTGGTCGGCATGGCCGGGCCACCGTCGATCACCAGCAATTTCACCACCGAGCCGGCAATGAATCACAAGCCCGGCGTCGAGGTGCGCAGCGGTAGGGCGCCAGGCGCCGATGACGAGGTCGCCGTGGATCCCAGCTCGCTGGAACGCAGCGGATATCACCTCGGCGACACGGTAAAACTGCTTGCCAACGGACAGACCATCACCAAGAAGCTGGTGGGCACGGCTGCCTGGGGTTCGGGTGGCAGTGCCGGTGCCGCCTATGTCTTCTTCGACGACGCCACCGCCTCCCAGCTGCTTATGGGTGGCGTACCGGGCTATATGCAGGCGGGCGTCACGGTGAAGGCTGGTTTCGATGTCGACGCCGTGACCAAGGCTGTCGCTGCCGTGGTGCCGGATGGGTTCGAGGCGGTTCCGGGACATCAGGTCGCCGCCCAGATGAAGACCGCGATCGATCAGGCGATGGACTTCGTCAACATCTTCCTGGGGGTCTTCGCGGCGATATCCCTGGTGGTGGCCTGCTTCCTCATTGTGAACACATTCTCAATGCTGGTGGCTCAACGCAGTCGTGAGCTGGCGCTGTACCGGGCACTGGGCGCGTCGCGCGGTCAGGTGGCACGGTCGGTGATCTTCGAGGCCCTGCTGACCGGTCTGGTCGGCGGGGTCATCGGGGTTGGGCTGGGTGCCTTCCTGGCTTATGGAATCGGAGAAGCCGTGACGGCGGCCGGCATGGATATGGGCTCTTCGGTGCCCATGCCGTCGTGGCAGAACGCATTGTTGTCGGTGGTGATCGCCGTGGTGGTCACGGTGGTCGCCGCTTGGTTCCCCTCGCGGCGCGCGAGCCGGGTGCCGCCGATCGCGGCAATGACCGGCGAGGTGGCGTCGGGCGAGGGGGGTCTGGGGCGTCGCACACTGTTCGGCACGATCATGCTGGTGGTCGGCATCGCGGGCATCTGGTCGGGTGTCACCCTGAAGGTCAGCAAGAATATGTGGCTGCTGGGTGGAGGTGCCTTCCTGGTGCTCATCGCGGTCACCTTGATGAGCCCGGTGATCGGTCGTCCGCTGATCTGGGTGATGGGGCGGGCGTATCGGTGGCTCTTCGGCGAGACAGGGAAACTGGCGGAACTCAACGCGATCCGACTGCCACGCCGAACGGCGGCCACGGCGTCAGCGCTGATGATCGGCATCACATTGGTGTCAACCCTGTCGATCCTGGGCGCCTCCGCGAGCACATCCACCGAGCACTCGGTGCGGGACAGCCTTCGTGGCGACTTTGTCATATCGAGCCTCAATTATGGGCCGCTGCCTGCCAGCCTGTTCGACGAGGTGAAATCAACGCAGGGCGTCGCCTCGGTGCATCGGGCACGGACGGCGGCGACCACAATCAACGGCGCGCGCGCCCGGGTCATCGGCTATCCGACCAGTGATTTCAATATGGTCCAGGCGCAGTCGATGGTCACCGGTCAGATGAGCGACCGGCTTGGGGATGTCATCGTCTCCCAGAGCTACGCCGACGAGAAGAATCTCACGGTGGGAAGCACCCTGCAGGCCGTCAACGCCTCAACCATGGGGCCCTTCCAGCTCACGGTCACGGGCATCTTCACCACTCCCAAGGGCGGCGGGTTTGGATCGATCAATGCCAACATCGACACCGTTGCGGTGCTCGGTAACCGTGACCGGGACAGCCAGCTGGCTGTGGACGCGACACCGGGGTCAGATCTTGAGTCCGTGCAGAAGGCCTTGGACTCCGCCACGAGCGACAATCCTCTGATCGTTGTGCAGAACCAGCAGGAATACGCCAAGGCCCAGAGCGGCCAGATCGATCAGATGCTCACCACCGTCTATGCGCTGCTGGGATTGGCTGTGGTGATCGCGGTGCTCGGGATCGTGAACACCTTGGCGCTGTCAGTGGTGGAAAGAACCCGAGAGATCGGATTGCTCCGGGCGGTGGGCATGAAACGTGGCCAATTGCGCACGATGATCACCCTGGAGTCGGTGATCATCGCGGTGCTGGGTGCGGTGCTCGGTCTGGTGATGGGGCTTGGTTTCGGGGTTGCCCTGCAGCATGTGCTCATCGACAAGGGATTGCAGATTCTCCAGATCCCCTGGGGACGACTGGGAATCTTCCTGGCGGTCTCGGTGGTGGTGGGAGTGCTTGCCGCAGTGATTCCGGCCAGGCGGGCGACCAAGCTGAATATGCTTGACGCAATTTCCAGTGAATGATCTCTTCCCCGCGAGCTTCGGGGTTCGAAACACCAACATAGTCACACATTTCGTGAGTCGATCCAGACCAATTCATGATCTGCGTCGAATACCAGGTCTTGCGGAATTGTTCCCATGGCGCTGAGTACCGGGTTATTTTATTGAGCTATCCGGACTGTAATCCTATGACTGGCCGTTGAATATTTCCTGAGTGACGATGCCGGGCATGCCCAGCGAAGACACGGTGACCGGCTCCGGGGCTGAATCACCGGCCGGCTCCAGTGTCCAGTGAGTAGGTGGCCTGCGTCAATGGCTGCGATGAAGGATGCTCGCATCAATTCTGGGCTGTTGGATTGGCACCACTGGATCAGGGGCGGGAAGCGATCCCGTGCTGGAGTGGTCAGACAGGCATCGCATCTGCAGTGCGATGAGGGGGCGAGCAGAAGAGAAACTCGGTAGCACCCCAGCTTCTTGATCGGATGGATCGTCCGGAGTTGTCGCGATGTAATTTCCTCCTAACAGTGGCCGATGGGTGGTCACTGTGGTCACCGCCCGCTTGTCAGCGGTGACACCTCGTTGACGGCGATGAATCGTGGTTTGAAGGTCGCAGGAGGAGACTTCTTCTTGACGATCTGACCGGTGGACAAGCTGTTGATAACTCCGTCACCTATCGAAACTACGGCGATTCAAATTCCGTGGATGGGCTGTTCGCCGTGGTGAGCTCGGGTGATGTGCGTGAGTGCGGAGACTTTTCCACGGTGGGCGATGAGAGGAGGTGTCCAAAACCTGTCAGGACTCACAACGCGCGGCATCGTGGGATGAAACAACCGGGACCCCGAAGGTTATCCACAGGAGTCTGGCGAGTCGGTGGATAAGTGCCCATGAGGTGCACGGGCGGAGGTTGGCGCCGAGTTGTGATGAATCCTGCGGTGGAGCCCCGCTTTTTGTGCAGGATCTTCGGTGTCAGCAGCGAGATGTCGGAGTTGAGTGCAGCGCAGTCACCCGTGAACAGAGGCTCAATGTGGAGCCGGTCACTCATCAGGAGACGCTGAGTCAGCCTCGCCCAGGACTGGAGGGCGACCCCGTGTGAAGCTGTGGCCTGATGATCACAGGGATCCCGGTCGAGCAGATGCTGGTGCCGCACGGAGCCTCGAGTTGGAATCACTCGGATGTGGGTCACTCAAATCTGCTCGTGACACGGCCTTCGGTGAACATCCGATCGGGCGCGATCCGATCTGCTGTCGGTCCGTCCTGGTCTGGCAAGGTGCTGGTCAGACCAGGCAGCAGTGGACACGGAGACTGAGCCGTTGCCATACCCGTCAAGGGGATATTGGTCGGGAGATCACGAATACAGATTCGATGGTGATGGATCGATCAGATTATTTAATTGATGGGAAATTCAGGACTGCTCGTTGGGAGATGATCACCCAAGAATATATATTTTAGTGGCCCTGATAATTATCCACCAGTATGGAATTGGTATCATATGAATTGGGATATGTGTGACATCGTGTGGGGATTGACGTCCAGAGCGTGATCCACGCCGCTGAGTGGGCTCTTCGGAACTCTCAACCGCGGGTTCGTAGTGGATGATTCACCGCCTTCGGTGCCGATATGATGCCAACGACGGCGAAGGTGACTTGCCGAGTGGTCGTGGAAGACAGCACAACGGAGCGAGGAATCAGTGAAGATCACAGTCGAGCGCGATGTCTTGGCGGAGGCTGTTGCCTGGGTGGCCCGCAGTCTGCCCAACCGACCCAGCGTTCCGATCTTGGCGGGGCTTCTCATGAAGGCGCAGGGCGGGCAGCTTGTGCTCTCGAGCTTTGATTACGAGACCAGTGCCCGCATCACCATCGCGGCGCAGGTTGACGAGGAGGGCGAGGCGCTGGTCTCCGGACGTCTGCTGTCGGAGATCGCCCGTAGCCTGCCCAACCGTCCAGCACGTTTCACCGCGAACGCCAATCACGTTGAGTTGGTCTGCGGTTCGGCCCGTTTCACCCTGCAGATGCTTCCCGTCGACGATTATCCGCAGCTGCCCGAGATGCCTGCTGAGACCGGCTCGGTGCCCAGCGATGACTTCGCCCGTTCGGTGGCGCAGGTGGTGGTCGCCGCAGGTCGCGATGAGCTGCTGCCCGTTTTCACCGGTGTGCGCATCGAGATCGATGACGACCGTCTGTCGATGCTCGCCACCGACCGCTATCGGATGGCGCTCAAGGAGCTCACCTGGAATCCGGTGAGCACCCAGTCCGAGAGTGCAGCGCTCGTCCCGGCTCGTGTGCTGTCGGAGTCCGCCCGCTCGATGGGCAGCGGCGAGACAGTGAGCCTGGCCCTGTCGAGTGGCATCGAGGGTGAGGGTCTCATCGGTCTGTCCGGTGAGGGCTCGGGCGGTCGCCGTGAGCTCACGACCAGGCTGCTTGACGGCGAGTTCCCCAAGGTGCGGCATCTGATGGACATCAAGCCCAATGTCACCGTGCGGGCAAAGACCGAGGAGGTGCTTGAGTCCGTCAAGCGCGTCTCATTGGTGGCCGAGCGCAATACCTCGTTGCGCATGGTGATCGAGCCCGATCACATCGCCCTGGATGCGGCGACCGGTGATCAGGCTCAGGCCACCGAGGCCATTGAGGCGCAGGTGAGCAATGTGGCCGGTGGCGACATGGCCGTCTCGGCCGTCGGTTTCAATCCCCGCTATCTGTCCGATGCGCTGTCAGCGCTGGACACGCCCTATGTCCAGTTCTCCTTCACTGCTCCCGGCAAGCCCTGCCTCGTGCAGGGGCTTCCCGACATTGATGGTGAGCCCGAGGCCGACTACAAGCATGTGATCATGCTCATGCGCCTTCCCGGCTGAGCCGGGAAGCATCGATGTGAACTGGCCTAGGCTGGCCATGTCCGATTGATGTCCTTGGGGAGAGGTGTGTCCGGTGTTCGTTGACCGCCTCGAGCTCCTCGATTACCGCTCCTATGCCGAGGCGAAGCTGGACATCGGTCCTGGTGTGTCGGTGTTCGTCGGACCCAATGGACATGGCAAGACCAATCTTGTCGAGGCGGTGGAATATTTATCCACGCTGTCGAGCCATCGCGTGTCCTCGGATGCACCGCTGATCCGCGCCGGCACCCAGCAGGCCATCATCCGCGCCCTGGTGGTGGCTGGCCGCGATGATCCCCGCAAGCTGCTGCTGGAGCTTGAGATCAATGCCGGGCGAGCCAATCACGCCCGGATCAATCGCGCCCCGGTGCGTCGAATGCGTGATTTCGTCGGTGCGCTGCGCACCGTGGTGTTCAGCCCGGAGGATCTCGCCATGGTCAAGGGTGACCCTGCTGACCGCCGTGCCTTCCTCGACGCGCTGGTGATCACGCGGTGGCCACGCTTCGCCGGCGTGAAATCCGACTACGACCGGGTGCTGCGCCAGCGCAATACGCTGCTCAAGACCTTGGCGCGCCGCTCGTCGCGTGTCGATGAGGGCGATGTTGCCACCCTTGACGTGTGGAATGAGCGGTTGGCTCAGTTCGGTGGCGAGCTGCTGGCCGCCCGATTGGCCACTCTGACTGATCTCATGCCCTTCGCCCGGCTGAGCTATGCCGCCATCGCGCCGGTCAACAACCGTGTGGACGCCCGCTACAAGTCATCGATGGCAGGCCTGTCGCAGCTGCTCGGCTATCCCACCGACGGCACGGTGGATGCGACGTTGAACCCGTCCAAGGATTCTCCCGAGCCTGCGCCGCCCGGCCCGCAGGAGCTGTCGGAGCTGATGATGCGCGCGATGAGCGAGCGACGTGGCGACGAGCTTGCGCGCGGGGTCACCCTGGTGGGCCCCCATCGCGACGATATGACGCTGACCATCGGAGCGCTGCCCGCCAAGGGCTATGCCAGCCACGGCGAGAGCTGGTCGCTTGCCCTGGCGCTGCGTCTTGGCTCGCTCGACATGTTGCATGCCGATGACGTGGAGCCGGTGCTGGTGCTCGACGATGTCTTCGCTGAACTCGATGTCACCCGCCGCGACCGACTCGCCGAGGCGGTGCTGCGCGCTGAGCAGGTGTTGGTCACTGCTGCGGTCGGTTCCGATGTGCCCGAGCAATTGCATGGACGACGGTTCGACGTCGATCTCCGCGGCTCACGCCATGCGGGCCATGACGACGGGAGTGGCACCCCACGCACCTCGGTTGTCGCTCCCCAGACCTTGGGTGACGCGGACAAGGAGCCTGGCGAATGACCGATCCGGGAGTTCCTCGGGCCCCACGCCCGCATGACGATGACGAGCAGCCACCGTCAGAGGATCAGATCACGCCGCCCAGCGCCCTGACCCGTCCCAGCTCCCCCGGCGACCACCGCAAGGAATCGCTGGATAGTGCTGATGCCGGCTCGGCACCGGATGTCTGGCCTGTGGATGCCCATTCCCCGAATGACCGGTCTGCGAGTGACCGGGGCACGGACGAGGTCTGCGATCATGGGGCGGTCTTTGACGACGATCGGGCCCCGGCTGGTGACGAGGACCAGGAATCCCCCGACGATCATGATCCCGAGGGCTTTGATGTTGCGACGAGCGTCGCCCATCAGCTGTCGGGCATGCTCCCGCCGGCACGTCTGGGACCCCGCGGGAAGCGTGGGCGACGTCGGCGCCGCACGCGCTTGTTTGACGAGGAGAGATCGGGCTCGGGTCCCGATGCGCGGGATCCACAGGCTGTGGGCGCGGCGATGGAGAAGCTTGTCAGTCAACGGGGTTGGCGCACGCAGCTGGGACTGCGCCTGATCGTGGGGCGTTGGGATGAACTGGTGGGCCCGACCAATGCAGCACATTCACGCCCCGAGAGCTATCGGGACCGGGTGCTGGTGGTGCGTGCTGAATCGAGCACCTGGGCCTCAGCGCTGAGGCTGCTTGCCCCCCAGCTGGTGGCTGAGCTTAATCGCCGTCTGGGGGACGGATCGGTGATCCGGGTTGAGGTGCGTGGTCCGGCGGCACCCAGCTGGAGACATGGGCATCGCAGCGTCAATGGTCGCGGCCCGCGGGACACCTACGGCTGATGATCGGACGTCACGCCAGATCTCACCTCGCACATCACGCAGCTCGCGGGGTCGCAGAAGTCTAATCGTTCTGAGCCGTGTGAGGTGTTCTCAAGTGGAGGGGCACGCGAAACGGGGTCAATCGGCTCTAAACGCCGATTTCGTAGCGATTTGGGGCATCCGTCGGAGAATCGACCCTTTCCAGACATGGGGAACGGCGCGATTCGATGGTAGAATCGGCAGGGTGTGTCGCGAGCTATCGCGCACCTGCGATGACAGGAGTCCCCACCGGTGAGTGAACAGCTGAATGAATCAGCCGTGCCTGAGAAAACCGAAGAAGAGCTGAGGATGGACGCCCTCACCCTCACAGACACCGAGGATGACTCGGTCGACGGCGAATACGGCGCGTCCGAGATCCAGGTGCTGGAAGGCCTGGAGGCCGTGCGCAAGCGTCCCGGCATGTACATCGGGTCAACCGGTGAGCGTGGTCTGCACCATCTGGTGCGCGAGATCGTCGACAACTCCGTTGATGAGGCCCTCGCCGGCTATGCCGATTCCATCGAGGTGACCCTGCTCGACGGCGGTGGCTGCCGCGTGGTCGACAACGGTCGTGGCATCCCGGTGGCCGAGCATCCGGTGGAGCACATCTCCACGCTCACCCTGGTGCTCACCGTGCTGCACGCCGGTGGAAAATTCGGCGGCGGCGGCTACAAGGTGTCCGGCGGTCTGCACGGTGTCGGATCGTCAGTGGTCAACGCGCTCAGCTCGCGTTTCGACGCCGATGTCTACCGTGACGGTTATCACTGGCACCAGAGCTTCAAGCTCGGCGACCCGGTGGCCCCCGTCGAGCGCCTGGAGGAGACCGAGCGCACCGGCACCACGATCACCTTCTATCCCAGCGCCGATATCTTCGAGACCACAGATTTCAGCTATGAGACGCTGGCCACCAGCTTCCGTGAGATCGCCTTCCTCAACAAGGGCCTGCGCATCGAGATCACCGATGACCGCACCGACCACGTCGACGACGAGGGCAAGCAGCTGCACGATGTCTTCAAGTTCGACAACGGCCTGGTCGACTATGTGACCTTCCTCAACGGCAACCGCGAGACCATGACGCCGGTGATCGATGTCGAGGCCCACGCACCCGAGGTGGGGATGGGCGTCGAGGTGGCCATGCAGTGGAACACCAGCTATGTCACCAGCCTGCACACCTTCGCCAACACCATCAACACGCGCGAGGGCGGCACCCACGAGGAAGGTTTCCGCGCAGCGCTCACCACCACCATCAACAAATGGGGTGAGAACTGGGGCCTGATCAAGAAACGCGACGACCGCGTCAGCAATGACGACATCCGCGAGGGCCTCACCGCGATCGTCTCGGTGAAGCTGGTCAACCCGCAGTTCGAGGGCCAGACCAAGACTCGTCTGGGCAATACCGAGGCTCGTGGCTTCGTTCAGCGTGCGGTGAATGAGCGCCTGGGCGATTGGATGGAACAGAATCCCGGCGACGGCAAGCTCATCGTGCGCAAGGCGCAGGCGGCCGCGTCGGCCCGCATCGCAGCACGCAAGGCTCGCGATATGGCCCGCAACCGCAAGGGACTGCTCGGCTCGGGCGGCCTGCCCGGCAAGCTCGCCGACTGCTCAAGTAACAACCCCGAGGAATGCGAGATCTTCATCGTGGAGGGCGACTCCGCTGGAGGCTCGGCCAAGGGCGGGCGCAATCCCCGCATCCAGGCGATCCTGCCGCTGCGCGGAAAGATCCTCAACGTCGAGAAGGCACGCATCGACCGGGCATTGCAGTCAGAGACCATCGAGGCGATCATCTCGGCGCTCGGCACCGGTGTGCACGAAGAGTTCGACATCAACAAGCTGCGCTATCACAAGATCGTGCTCATGGCGGATGCCGACGTTGACGGCGCCCATATCCGCACTCTGCTGCTGACATTGCTGTTCCGGTTCATGCCGGCACTGATCGACGGTGGCTATGTCTATCTGGCCCAGCCCCCGCTGTTCCGCCTGCGGTGGACTAATGCTCCCCATGAGCTGGCCTACAACGACGGTGAGCGTGACTCGCTGCGCGACAAGGGCCTGGAGGCGGGCAAGAAGCTGCCCTCGGTGAACCCGATCCAGCGTTACAAGGGCCTCGGCGAGATGGATGCCCAGGATCTGTGGACGACCACCATGGACCCCGACAACCGGATTCTGTTGCAGGTGAACCTCGATGACGCCGCGCGCGCCGATCAGACCTTCTCGATCCTGATGGGTGAAGACGTGGAGGAGCGGCGACGCTTCATCCAGCGCAATGCCAAGGACGTCCGTTTCCTCGACGTCTGATCCGCGCGCACACCGCGTCCCCATTCATGCCTGACAAGGAAGAACAATGAGCGAAACACCACAAGGCCCCGGCAACAACGGTGGCGACGAGTCTGACGAGAACGGCGCGGGCACCAGTCCTCAGGGCAGTGCCAAGGGTGGCGTGGACGCCATCGCCGGTCCCGCCAAGGGCCGCATCGACCCGGTCGATCTGCAGTCGGAGATTCAGAACTCGTTCCTCGACTACGCGATGAGCGTGATCGTCGAGCGGGCTCTGCCCGATGTGCGCGATGGCCTCAAGCCGGTGCATCGTCGCGTGATCTACACGATGTACGACGGTGGCTATCGTCCCGACCGCGGGTGGAACAAGTGCTCGCGCGTCGTGGGCGATGTGATGGGCAAATATCACCCGCACGGTGACTCGGCCATCTACGACACCCTGGTGCGGCTGGCCCAGCCCTGGGCCATGCGTTATCCATTGGTATCTGGCCAGGGCAACTTCGGCTCGCCGGGCAATGACGGTGCCGCCGCCATGAGGTACACCGAGTGCCGTATGGCGCCCTTGGCCATGGAGATGGTGCGCGACATCGATCAGGGCACCGTCGACTTCCAGCCCAACTATGACAACCGCGACACTGAGCCCACCGTGCTGCCGGCGCGTTTCCCCAATCTGCTGGTCAACGGCTCCACCGGCATCGCCGTGGGCATGGCCACCAACATCCCGCCGCACAATCTGCGCGAGGTGAACGAGGCCGTGCAGTGGTTCCTCGAGCACCCCGAGGCCTCCGATGAGGAGCTGCTCGAGGCGTCGATGGCGCGGGTGAAGGGTCCTGACTTCCCCAACGGCGCGCTGATCGTTGGCCGCAAGGGGATCGAGGACGCCTATCGCACCGGGCGCGGCTCGGTGACGATGCGTGCGGTGATCAACATCGAGGAAGACGAGAAGGGCCGCACCGAGCTGGTGATCACCGAGCTGCCCTATATGTGTAATCCCGACAACCTGGCGCAGAAGATCGCCGATCTGGTGAACTCGGGGCGTCTCACCGGCATCTCAGACATTCGCGATGACAGCTCGGCGCGTACCGGTCAGCGGTTGGCGATCCAGCTCAAGCGCGACGCCCAGCCGCGCGTGGTGATGAACAATCTGTACAAGCACACCCAGCTGCAGGACACCTTCGGCTGCAACATGCTGGCGCTGGTCGACAATGTGCCGCGCACGCTGCGCCTCGACCAGTTCATCCGCTATTGGGCGATGCATCAGATCGAGGTGATCGTCCGACGCACCCAGCATCAGCTCCAGCAGGCCGAGAAGGAAGCGCACATCTACCGCGGTCTGGTGAAGGCCCTGGACATGCTCGACGAGGTGATCGCCCTGATCCGGCGCTCACCCACCACCGAGCAGGCCTCGGCGGGATTGCAGCAGCTGCTCGACATCGACGAGGTGCAGGCGGCCGCGATCCTGAACATGCAGCTGCGTCGGCTGGCGGCTCTGGAGCGTCAGAAGATCATGGACAAGATGAGGGAACTCGACACCCTCATCGCTGATCTCAAGGACATCCTCGCCAATGAGGATCGTCAGCGCACGATCGTGAGTAGCGAGCTTGGTGAGATCGTCGGCAAATATGGCGATGAGCGCCGCACGCGTTTCATCGCGGCGGAGGGCGATTTCAGCGACGAGGACTTCATCCCCGACGACGACATGGTGGTGACCATCACTCGGGGCGGCTATGCCAAGCGCACCCGCACCGATCAGTACCGCCCGCAGCGTCGTGGCGGCAAGGGCGTCCGGGGTGCCACCCTGCGTGCCGACGACGAGGTGCAGCATCTGTTCGCCACCACCAACCACCAGTGGATCCTGTTCTTCACCGATCATGGGCGCGTCTACCGCATCAAGACCTGGCAGCTGCCGGAGGGTGGTCGCGATGCGAAGGGCGGTCACGTCGCCGGACTGCTGAGCTTCCTGCCCGGCGAGAAGATTGCCCAGGTGCTTGCGCTGCGTTCCTATGACGACGCTGAATATCTGGTGCTCGCCACCAAGCACGGACTGGTGAAGAAGACCGCGCTCGAGGCCTATGACTCGCCGCGTCAAGCGGGCCTCATCGCGGTGAATTTCCGTGAGGATGACGATGAGCTGATCGGCGCCGAGCTGGTTGACCCCAGCGATGATGTGCTGCTGATCTCCAAGCTGGGTCAGGCCATCCGCTTCCGTGCCGACGATGAGCAGATGCGTCCGATGGGACGCACCACCTCCGGTGTTACCGGGATGCGCTTCCGTGACGGCGATGAGCTGTTGTCGCTGAGCGTGGTCCCGGCCGAGTCTGAGGAGGCCAACGCGGACAACGAGCTGTCCGGCTCGGTGGACGAGGGGCCGGCGGAGCAGGACTCGGTGGCCTCAGACGAGACGCCCGAGGAGCTCTATGTGTTCACCGTGACCAACGGTGGATTCGCCAAGCGCACTCCGGTGGACGAATACCGGGTGCAGAACCGTGGCGGTCTCGGCATCAAGGCGATGCGCATGGATGACGAGCGCGGGCATCTGGTGGGTGGCCTGGTGGTGACTGACACCGACGAGGTGATCGCCATCAAGGCCTCGGGCCAGGTCACGCGCAGCGCCGTGGTTGAGGTGAATCCCACGGGACGCAACACCATGGGCGTGAAGTTCATCGGCGTGCGGGGCAAGGATGAGGTGATCGCCATCGCCCTCAACCCGGAGAAGCCCGAGGAGGATGAGGGCGACGAGACCGAGCCCGCGGCCACTGACGAGATGGGCAATGCGGTGCCGGCCACCGATGTGATCGAGGCCGATGCCAGCGAGGACGCGCAGGCGTCCGATGAGTAGTCGCTGGGTCACACTGGCATAAGGGGAATCTCCCGCACCCGGCTTGAGCGCCGGGTGCGGGAGTTTCCTGCGTTCAGGGGAGATTCCTGCGTTGCGGGTGCTTGCGTTGGGACGCAGTATTACGGCTCTGACTAGGCCCGTTGCCTGCGGCGCAGCCACATGACGAGCGCTCCGATCGCCAGCAGCACCGCCGCCTGCGGCTCGATGCGCTGCTGACCTGCCGCGCAGAATGCCTTGTCAGGTCAGGCGGCGATCCGGATGTCGAGGGTGCCACCCAGCGCCCGGGCGCTGCGCGAGAGCATGATTCCCCCGGCGCCTGGGTGCCGTGCTCGATCGCGGAGATCACCGTTGGGCGGGTACCGGCTCGTCGGGCGGGCTCGGCCTGGGTGAGTTCAGCGGAGGTCCGCGCGTTGTAGACCAACTCGTCGAGCTGCATGCGCGCCTCCGCCTCGACGACCGCAGCGTCGTACTCTGCTCGTTCGTACTCTGCTCGTTCGTCGGGGGTCATGGCGGCCAGGGATTCGTCCCGGACCTGTTCCCAAGGGGTGGTGTGGCTACTCATCGCTTCCCGCCCTTCTCGGTTGTGTTCGACTCGTGCGCGGCTTGTGCGCGTCTCGCGCGGAGCGGTCCACATCTCGGAAATATTCCCCGCCGGCTTGAACTGCAGCCCAGCTTGCGAGAAGGTAAGGCTAACCTAAGTTATCTCGATGTGTTCGCAGAGAGGCTGCCGACGTTGTCACCTTCCTCAAGCAACTCGCACGACTTGGAGCCGACTGTCTCTGACCAGTCACTGTCGATTGCCCGACGGCTGATGCGTGGCCAGGGCCGTGCCTCAATGCTTGCCTATCGTGCGGAGCCGGCTCAGTCCGTGCAGTCGATGGCCCATGGCGTTGATGCCGAAGGACGTTTTCTCGTCTCGTGGATCGGGAATGCCTGCTGCCCGATCCCGGAGTCGCACGAGGTCAATCCGGTGCGTGATCAGACCCGACCCGAACCGGTGCCGGTGCGCCTGGAGATCCTGCGTCAATCACCTGATCCGATGACGCGGATCGCCGCAGCGAGCCTCCATCTGCTCGGTTCGCTGTATGTCCTCAGTGACGATGAGCGGATCGACCTGCTGGCCGAACGCGCGCTGCCGTCCATGGTTGCCGATGTGGCAGCCATGCGAGGCGCGCATGTGGGCGTGCTCGTCTCCGATCGTGTGCTCCTGCATGATTGCCATGGCGTCACGCCCCTGGCGTTTGACGCGCTCGTGGGTGATCCGGAGGGAACCGCGCCGGTGTTCCCCACCGTGGCCAATGATCTGGAGGCTTTCGAGTGCGTTGCCTGCCTCGAGGAGCCGACGCTGCGCCGCGTCTGCGATTCGGTGATGTGTGGGCTGCTGCGCGGGCGGGTGCATTCCACCAAGGCGGTGGTGAATCCCTGCCCCGCCGTGGCTGACAAGGTCTTCTGCGTTGACGTTGATCAGACCGGCATTCTGTTCATGCGGGTGCTCAATGGCCAGGCGACGTCAGTGGTCGCCGATTTCTCCCATGATGTGCACAATCTGGAGGGTCTCGATGCTGAGGTGTCGGCCCTCGTGAAGAGCTCGACGTTGGTTGACGATAACCACGTCTGACAGGGCCGACGTCGGGAGTGTGTGACCCCGGAAGCGGGGTCACACACTTCATTGCACCGACGTCGGACACTCACGAAGACGGGCCACCGCGCATGGGGATGCGGATGGCCCGTCTTCGTATGCAGTGAGGGCGACTACTTGGCCTGGTAGGCGAGGCAATCTGCCTGCGAGCCACCAACCTCGATAGAGCTTGCGGTGCACATGAGGTCCTTGTTGTGAGTGCACTCAAGACGCTGGCAGGCACCGACCTTGCCGTCGGCCGCGGACAGGCCGCCGCGTGCGTCGAGTTCGATGAAGGTGCGGCAGGTTGGTGTTGCGTCGGTTCCACCAATGGTGACGGCGAATGCGGTGCATCCGTCGTGGTTGAAAGCGCAGGTCGAGGTGGAACAGGACTTGATGGCAGTTTCCATGATGGTTCTCCCTTTTGCTCATGACCACGTCTGACAGCTTCAATGTAAGAGCGAAAACAGGCGGCTGACAAGCAAGGATTACCTAACTTTTGAGTATTCAAAGGAAAGCGTTACCTAATGTTTACGTGATTCCTGAACGGCGGATACGCGCAATACAGGAATTACTAAGAAATCCCTGAGTAATCTCTGTCCTTTTATCCGCGGCGCGGCTCGCCTACCATCAGGGGTAAGGCACTTCTTAGGGGTGGGGCAGATGGTCACCAGGCCGGCGGCAGTTGCTGGCAGCTTCTACCCGGGTCACCGGGCGCAGCTCGAGCGGGAGCTGGATGAGCTGCTCGCCGGTGCGACCTATGTCCGCAGGCCTGACGAGAAGCCTGATTCAGATCGTGGTCGCAGCGCGCCGCAATCTGATGCGGTGAAGGCGATCATGGTGCCCCACGCGGGCTATGTGTATTCCGGAAGCACCGCTGCGCCGGCCTATGAGCTTGTGCGCGATCGGGCGATCACCCGAGTGGTGGTGCTGGGGCCCACGCATCGGGTGGGGATTCGCGGCATGGCTCTGGCTGGGGCCGATGCTTTCGACACGCCCATCGGGTCGGTGCCGGTTGATGCCGGCCTCACGCGTATCGCCCAGTCGGTGCCGATGGTGGTGACCCGCCCCGATGTGCACGCCCAGGAGCACAGTCTTGAGGTGCAGCTGCCCTTCATCAAGACTGTGCTGCCGCAGGCGAGTGTGCTTCCCGTTGCGGTCGGGGACGCCCTCCCCGAGGAGGTGCGCGCACTGCTGGAAGCAGTATGGGGAGGCGCCGAGACGCTGATCGTCGTCAGCTCGGATCTCTCCCACTATCACCCCTACGATCAGGCCCGCAGCCTCGACGCCGCCACGATCGCCAAGATCACTTCATTGGATGCCACGGTGGCACCCAACCGGGCCTGCGGATGCTTTGCGCTCAATGGCCTGCTGGTGGCTGGCGCGGAGCATCATCTGAGGCCCACACTTCTGGCTGCCCGTAATTCTGGTGACACCGCCGGGGATAAGGGGCGGGTGGTCGGATATGCGTCGTTCGCCTTTGAGGATGATTAACCCCGCGCCAGCGAACCGGGCGGTCAATTCCCGCCGCACATCCACGAAATGAGGTTTACCTTCATGAATGCCATCCCTGACGGTGCCCGCGAGGCAGTCATCGACCTGGCGCGCGGAGCAATTGAACGTCAGTTCCGCATGAGCGTGCATCACCGGGAGCATCCTGCCGGTCGACTCGCCGTGTGGCTCACGACACCCGGCGCGTCATTCGTCACGCTCACCATCGCGGGTCGGCTGCGGGGTTGCATCGGCACCCTGGAGGCTTATCGAAGCCTGGGTGCCGATGTGCGTGAGAACGCCGTGCTGGCTGCGTTCCATGATCGTCGTTTCACGCCATTGCGCGTTGAGGAGTATCCGCATGTCGCGGTGGAGGTGTCGGTGTTGTCATCGCCGGAGCCGATGGATGTCACCAGTGAGGACGATGCGATCGCCCAGTTGCGGCCGGGGGTTGACGGGGTGATCCTCACCGACGGCCCTCATCGCGCCACCTATCTCCCCCAGGTGTGGGAACAGCTTCCCGACGCCCACCAGTTCCTCGCCACGCTGCGTGAGAAGGCGGGTCTGGCTCCCGATCACTGGGATGGGGGCACGCGGTTGTCCCGATACACCGTGCAGGCTTTCGATGAGGTCCGATGAAGGCGTCGTCGGCTCAATCGGCAACCGAGTCCGCAGTCCATGGCCTGCCGTTGACCAACCGCTCATCCCTCGGCGCATCATCGTCTGAATCCTCGCAGCTCTCGTCATTGAATGTGCATGATGGGCATCCCGCCCGCTGGTGGACCCGGCTTCCCGACGGCAGACTGCGCTGCGAGTTGTGCCCGCGTGAATGCACGCTGCGCGACGGACAGCGTGGCTTCTGCTTCGTGCGCGCCCGGCACGGCGACGAGATCCGCCTCGACGGCTATGGGCACTGCTCGGGCCTGGCCCTCGACCCGATTGAGAAGAAGCCGCTCAATCACGTGCGGCCGGGTGCGCGAGTGCTCAGCTTCGGCACCGCTGGTTGTGACCTCGCGTGCCGCTTCTGCCAGAACTGGGAGATCTCCACCGCCCGATCGATGACGGCGGTGGGCGTGCCCGCCGCACCGAGCCAGATCGCCGCCGACGCGGCATCCCGCGGCTGCGCCGGTGTGGCATTCACCTATAACGACCCGGTGGTGTTCGCCGAATATGCGATGGACACCGCCAAGGCCGTCAACGATCAGGGCATGCTCTCAATCGCGGTGACCGCCGGCTATGTCAATCCCGCCCCGCGTGATGAGTTCTTCGCGTGCATGGATGCGGCCAATATCGATCTCAAGGGCTTCACCGAGGGGTTCTACCGTCGGATCACCGGCGGGCGGCTTGATGTGGTGCTCGACACGATCGATGCGGTTGTGCACAACGACCGCACCTGGGTGGAGCTGACCACCCTGTTGATCCCGGGTATGAACGACTCTGACCAGGAGCTGACCGCCATGTGCCGCTGGATTGTCAGACAGCTCGGGCCCGACGTCCCACTGCATTTCACGGCCTTCCATCCCTCGAACCGGATGAGGGATGTGCCGCCGACGTCGGCCAGTTCGGTGCGTAGGGCTCGTCAACTGGCCTTGGACGCGGGTATTCACTTCGTCTACACCGGGAATGTGCACGATCCGGAGGGGCAAACCACCTGGTGCCCTCAGTGTGGGGCCGCGTTGATCGAGCGTGACGGCTACCGGCTTGGCCGGACACGTCTCGATGAGCGGGGAAAGTGTCAGGCCTGCGGATATCTGCTGCCGGGCATCCTGGGCGACTGACACGGTGATGGTTGGGCGCTGTGGTTGCCCGGTGCCCATGGAAGCTTTCGGCGTGGCGCAATTATTGCCCCCCCCAACACGGATGCGGCCTGTGCGCAAGGCGATGGCACGCCCGGTAGTCTGAACACGCCCGAAATCGCCGGCGCGGCCTGTTGTGGTCACCGCGCTCCGATATGCAAGCAGGAGGGTTTGGATGGCTGACAATTCCGACGCCGCGACGTCAGAGAAGGGCTCGCGACGTTTCGCGCGCCCGGGTCGTCGACGCAAGTCGGCGATGAGCTTCGCCACTCTGAGGGAGAAGGCGGGGGCCGGCAAGCCGGAAGGCCCCACACGCAAGGCCCAGCTGCGCATCTCCCGAATCGACCCATGGTCGGTGATGAAGACCTCCCTGCTGTTCTCGGTGGTCGGCGGCATCGCCGTGATCGTGGCCGTCTGGGTGCTTTGGGGGGTGATCAGCGTTTCCGGCGGGCTCAACGCCATGCAGCAGGGCATCACGGCGCTGATTGGCGCTGACAGTGGCGGCGGCAGCAATCTGGCCAACTATGTGACCATGTGGCGCGTGCTGGGCTTCACGGTTCTCGTCTGCGTGGTGAACATCGTGCTCATCACGGCCGTCACCACGTTGTTCAGCTTTGTGTACAACGTGGCCGCCAATGTGATTGGTGGCCTCGAGGTGACGCTGGCCGAGGACTGAGTGAGTTGAGCGCGACGCAGTTCGTGCGATAAAGTCACTCTTCGGTACGGGAGGCGATCCCGCATCGATGGGCCTATAGCTCAGTTGGTTAGAGCGCGTCCCTGATAAGGACGAGGTCACTGGTTCAAGTCCAGTTAGGCCCACAACGCACAGAAGGCCGGTTGGCAGGTGAAATTCCTAGCCAGCCGGCCTTTTGCATGGGCGCTCGTGGTCGTCGCGGTGTGCGCAGGCTCCGGTGCCGGAGCTGTGCGAGATGGCCTCCGGGCATTGTTGGTGGGTGGGTCACAATGGAGTTGGCGCTCTCCTCACCGCGGAGGTGGGCTGATGGCCATGCCCGATTGGCTCCCACCGCGATGGTTCTCTCCAGAGGTGGCAGGCGCGATTGAACCGGCGGCCCAGGGCCTGCCGCGAGGAGCACAGGGTTGGTCAGTGTGCGATCAGGATCGGAGGAATGCGATGGCACCGGTGGCAGCGGACGGCGAACTGCGTCCCCACGATCCTGAGAAAGGGCCGGACAAGGCGGTTCCGCGGCGTCGGGTCACCATCCGCGACGTCGCTCGGGCATCGTTCACCTCCGTGGCCACAGTCTCGGTGGCCCTGTCGGGCGGATCGGGGGTTGCTGCCGAGACTCGAGCACACGTTCAGGAGGTGGCCGACCGGCTGGGCTGGCGTCCCAACAGGTACGCGTCGAACCTGCGCAAGACCGACTCGCGGCTCATCGGCTTCGTCTGTGAGGTGGAGCAGGTGTTCCAGATGGGCTTGGTGGACTCGCTGTACGTTGCGGCGCAACGCAAGGGGCTGGAGCTCGTCCTCGCGGGCGCGACCGCCCACCACGACGAGCGCACCTGCGTCGACGAATCGCTGCGCGCCCGGTGCCAAGCGATCATCCTCACCGGATCGGGACTGACCGAGGCAGAGATGAGCGAGCTGGCCGGGGCCGTGCCCTTGGTGAGCCTGTGCCGACTGGTGCATGCGCCCGGCGTCAACGTGGTGGTCTCCGACGATCGGATGGGGCTGGGGCAGGCCGTCGACCATCTGGCCGATCTGGGGCACCGCCGAATCTTCCATGTCGACGGGGGGCCGCGTTATCTGCTGGCGGAAAGCCGCTCTCGGGCCTATCTTGCGGCCATGCAAGCCAGAGGATTGGCTGATCACGCGCGGGTGATCGAGGGCGGAAGCACCGCTGCCGACGGAGTACGCGCGGCGGGACGCGTGCTCGACTGCAAGCCGCTACCCACCGCCGTGATCTGCTTCAATGACGCCTCAGCCGCGGCTCTGGTGCGTGAGCTCAACCGCCAGGGCGTGCGGGTGCCCGCCGACATCTCGGTGGTGGGCTTCGACGACACGGAGATGGCTGCCGAACCGTCGACCTCGCTCACCACGATCGTGCAGGACCCCCGGCGGCTGGCCGAGGCCGCCATCGACCTGGTGGCCGCCCGGATCAATGGGCCGCAGGGGCCGGGCGACAATCCGGCGTCGGAGGAGTTGGTGGTGCTGCCCACCGAGTTGCGCGTCCGCAAGACGACGGCCCCACCCAAGCGCTGAACCGCCGGCGTCGGCCACCCGATGGCCCAACTGTTCGCAGCCTCTTGGGGAAGAATCACCCCCCGGCAGCGGATTGTGCCATGGGAATCACCAGGCGGCTGGAGCACGCATCCATGACGGTGTGGTCGTGGGTCGCAATCAGGATCGTCGCCCCACCATCCGCCATCGCTTGGAGAGTGTTCAGGACCATGCTGGTGTTGGAGTCATCGAGCGCCCCGGTAGGTTCATCGGCCAGGATGACGTCGGCTCTCTTCGCGATCAACCGTGCCAGCGCAACGCGTTGCTGTTCTCCGCCGGACAACTCGTAGACTCTCCGGGCCTCGAATCCGGACAGGCCCACCGTGTTCAGGGCGTCGGCAATGATGGCCTTCTTCCCTGCGGTCAGGCGTCCAGGCGCCAGCCCGATACGGATGTTGAAGGCGGCGGTCGCATTATCGACCAGGGCGTAGTTCTGGAACAGGTACCCCAGTCGCGTTCGCCGATAGCGCTGTTGGGACCTTCCCGACAAGCCCGTAAGGGGAGCATCGTCCAGCAGAATCTGGCCGTCAGTGGGTTTCTCCAGCAAGCCCACACAATTTAACAGGGTCGTCTTGCCGGACCCCGAGGGTCCGGTAATCGCATGCAATTTCCCTCCAGCGAACTTATAGTCCAACCCCGACCACAGCATATGGGCACCAAACGACTTTGTTAGCCCAGAAATCCTGATCATGACAACCTCCCTGTCACCCGACATCAGCACTTCTCGCGAGAACCACTCTGTTGCCCGATTTAATGAGAGCCACTGCCAGCAGTCCACTCACTAGAATCGGGATGAGTGCAGTAGTCAGTGGCGAAATGGTTCTCAGCAAAGAAATTATTGGAGCCTCATATCCCATGGGTGGGATCGTGCGATTGATAATAGTTATCAATATGTGATTAGCGGCCACACTTATGACCGTTGCTATGGCGAAATCAGATAGCAGACGGACCCAGAGGATATCCAACCAGGTCCAGCCACTGATTCTGCAGGCAAGGATCAGGTCTCCCTTGCGACGGGTATAGGCGACCGCAAGCCCAGCGGTAGTCGCCATCAATATCACGGCAGATATAAGAAAATTGCCTATTGAGGTCATCAAGTTCAGACTGGATCGTGACAAATTATCGCTAATGGTCTGCGCGACAGGGACTATCCCGGAAACGTATCGAGACAATTGCGGGTCCGAATCCACTCGTGCGGCCACCTCTCGGTAATTCGTGACCATGATCTTGGATTGGCTTGCGTATGCTTGGAGGTCATAGTCAGTGATCAACTGCGTGGAGGCGGAAACTGCCATGATGATGGGGTCAGTGACGACTGACCCGCCACCATTCCCAGTTTGTTCCTGTTCCTCCTGGGCCTGGTAGGTGAATCGCTGCTCCTGGTTTGGGACTGCAACCAGTTGTGTCGTGATGGTTTCCGGCTGAGGATTGTTTGGATTAGCTTGGAAGGCGGCACGGTCCTGCACTTGACGAATGATTTGTTGGGTCTGGGAGAGAGTGTCCTCCGGAACAAGCACCAAAACTGTTCTCGCGTCAACGGGAGCGTGAACTTGGAATCCATTCACATCGCGTATATTCTGAGCTGTTAGGTAATTATCATTTACACAGAGGAGTGATCTATTATTTGAGCCCACTGAGATACCCCGCTGTTCCGCGGAAATAAGGAGTTCGCTATCCTTATCCAATTGGCGCAACCAGTCGCCAATGGCGGGCGTCAGTTGTTGGTCATTCGGATTTCCCTTGATCGAAATTGCTCCGAGATTCGCTTGCCCGCCCCAGAAAGTGGACTCGTGTCGGGTGTTCTGGTAGGTGAGGAGATCGTTGGCAGCGACGGCGGTTACTGCACAAAATACAATCAGTGTAATTGTCCGTAAGGTTGCTGTCACCAAATTCATCCACTGGGAGGAACTGCCACCACGGATCGCTTCTGATAAAGGGATCCGCCAGACGAGCAGGAGCGTCATTGTATGTGCGATGGCGACGATAATCAGGCCCAATGCGAGCCCTAGTGCCCACCATGCTAGCCAAGTGAATAGTTGACTAAATCTGTTGTAGAACCAAACTCCGAGCAGAGCGGCGCTGCCCAGTACGCCTGCTACCTTCGCGCAAAAGAGCCCTCCGGCGGAGGCGTCACTTGCAAGGGTGTCGCCGAAGCCATACCCCTGCAGCCGCTCGATCGCATATCTCCTGGAATTTGTCGCAACCCCGATTCCCACCAAAGAGACTACTAATATGATTACGACGGCAGGCATGAGCCATAAGGAAAACCCGCCCAGGATCTTGACAAACGTGGCAACGGTAAAGGTTCCCCACGTTGTTGGCTGGTAGTCATACTTAGAGAAGACATCCGCAAGGCCGTTGAGGTCAGCTTGCGTACCACTTGCCAGGTATGCCCCTCCAGGATCAGTTGCGGAAGTCTGCTGTCCATCGTGGACTTGGTAGGTGACCTCTTTATTGAAACCCGGGTAGCCGTTGTCCAACCAGCTCTTTGCGAATTGATTCCCTGTTGCTGACATCACAGTCAAGGAGACAACAGACCCGGGGTTATCCAAGTCTGTTGCCTCCTTGACGAGGTCTATCCCATGAGTCTGCGCATAGACAGAAACCGCAGAATTGATCTCGACGAAGGACGCGCTGTCCTGAGCTGGGCGCAGAACAGCCATCTGTACCGTCGGGCCCACCGGAATGTGAGAGTCGAGAGAAAAAAGAGTGAAAAAACTCAAAATTCCCGTAAATAATACCACGATGACATATGCGGGACGCAGGCTATTATTCATGGGATATCCCTCAGGTCTATGCCGATACCTTTAGCACCAGTTTCTCCAGTAGGATTGTCCTGGCCTGTCCCATGGGGCGAGACTCTTGTTCGCGTAAGAAGTCTGTCCTGCCGGTGTGAGGGGAGATGAGACAAGCCTATTTCCGTCGCTATTGGCAACCGATGAGGAGTGGCATGAAGTGGGGTGATTATCGTTAGAATACACACCCCTGAGTGGTTGTTCCGTCCTCCCACTGGCCTCCGCCGACATTGTATG